>Ga0065711_1001111_pt1 | contig 69359 bp, 38 predicted proteins | sample Hoacrofraction12_FD_59098 | JGI IMG/M metagenome (GOLD analysis project Ga0065711, IMG submission 59098) | Hoatzin crop microbial communities from Cojedes, Venezuela - Epithelial fraction 12 v2 (version 2) | ecosystem: Host-associated > Birds > Digestive system > Esophagus > Crop | place... | reverse complement strand
CGTCGTCCGTCCCCCCCCCCCAATCCCCTGTTCCCCCTTAATTTAACGTTTTGCAGACTTTTGCCGTGGATATTTATTATAACTGGGGAAACAAAGCGACGGTCTTTTCCCATTCTTACAGGATTGTCTTTGTCTAGCTGCTTGTTTTGATGGGTGTAAAACAAATAAGATTAGACTGAGCAGCCGAACTGAAAGCGATAGCTGGGAGGAAAAGCCAATGAAAGGTTGCCGGGGAAACGAGCATAGGGGAAGCTGAGTGGGGGAGCAGGTGGCAATCATGTGGGAATACTGCAAACAGTGTTAAAAAAAAAAAAAATCTAAAAAAAAAAGCAGGGGCTACCTCGATTATCTCTGCTGTTCTTTGTGGCAGTCACAACTTTAATTATTCTTTATAAATAGGTGTTAATTACATTTCTGGCTCAGGCTTACCGTGATTTCTAGAAATCTGGTTTTAAGCATCTGTTCTTTCTCCTCTGCAAAAGAGGGTTATCTTTCTTTTTTTTTTTTTTTCCTTCCCCCTCCCTGCTGTGAAATTGTACGTGCAAAAAATTGCAAGGAATCCTGTGAGGCAGTATAAAAAAAAATGTAAATTATATTGAATGAAGTTGACAGAGGTATAATAGTGAACTCCCACAGCTGATAGCTTCTGCAAATCATTTCTTAGAATTTTCCAGCAAATGTCCCTATGAGAACAGTAGGTAGAATGAATTTACCCTAAGCAGTGATTTTGTGTTAAGTGATATTGGTATTTTTACAAAATCAGATGGTTATGTGGCAGAATAATCAGTTCATGGGAGTTCACCGTATCCTAGGGTTTATGCGCTGAGCAGAATTTACGAAAATAACGAGATTATTCTTCTCTTCGTCTCCAGCCCCACCTTTAACCACAGTCTATTATATATTTGCTGGAGCATTATCCACTTCCAATGTCAGGCTCCTTGTGGCAACTTTACTTTTTAAACTGGGGCTGAATATTTTGCTATTTGTGATGGTCTCTTATTGTAGTCGCAAGCAATAATGGGAAATAGCAGAAGTGCGTCTTTAAACAAGGCTATTGGTGCTAGAAGTGTTAAAAAAGCGTAGTAGACTAGTAAGTGATAGACGGTAGCGTAAAAGATACAAAAATGTGGTTGCCCAGAAAATGCTCATCTATCACACATCAGGAGGCACAAGAGAAGCAAAGCAAGGGTACAGAACACGCCTTTCTTTCTGTCTCCAGGTTTTCAGATATTCTTACTTTCTTCCTTTCTCTGCTGAAGGGTTACTTTCAATGCAAACTCAAGCAGGAACGGTGGTGCTTAGTTTAAATATGAACAAAAAGAAGTTAAATCCCCCTTTTAATTTGCTTTAAGTATTGCTTCTGCTGCAGCCCTTTTACTGAAGAAATAATTGAATGGTCCTCTGAAAACTGCACTGCTTTACAATGGGGAGGGATCTTGAGGGGGTGTGTGCGTGTGTAAAAATTCTATATTTTACAGTCTGTGCATGTGCACAGAGATGTATTCTGACATGCATTGTAGTTGTATGTGACAGTAAAATAATTTTTCTTCTGTCCAAAACAGAGATACTGTGTTCTAAATCTGTTAACTTAGTCACGACAATAAATAAGGGTGCCTTTTATTATTCACAGCTGCATTGTTTGTTTTAAGAGTCATCAGCTAGTAGTTACATTTTCATTTTCTGTTCAATTTGGTGTTTCTACAAAGATTTTAAAATAATGTAATCCTTGTTTTATGGTGCACGTGTTCTTGCTCCGATCTTCCTCTTTTCTTTGTTTTAAGATTATATTAATGAATACGGCCTGCATGTACATAGTGACATTTTTTTTTGCATGTAAAAGATCGCTTTGTAAATCCTCCTATAGAAAAATAGCTATGAAGTTAGTGAAATTGAATTAAGATTGCTACGAATACTAAAGAAAGATTAATATGTAAAACCCCTTTCTGTTCAGACAAAAAAGTAGAGAAAATGCAGTTGTCTTGAGACATGACATTTTTTTTTAATGGTTGTCTTGGTCAGCTAGTAGTCAGAAAGGATGATATTTTACAACTGGGTATTGATGCAGCATGAATACCAGCCACGAGTTTAAAATCCTATCCCCATGTACTCTACTAATCAAGTTCCCATGTTAGATACAGGGATGCCTCTCTACTGTTGAGTGGCTTGGTTGCCTCCTTTGCTTTCTTCCTCTTTATTAATTTTACCTTTTTGAGCTCTCTCAAAGTGAGCCCGAGCTGTTGTGACAAAGGATGGTTACAATGAGCTAGAAGGGGTATACTTAAAAATCCCGTTTGAATGGGTTTGGAATAGTCTTCATCATCTTTATTTGGTCCTGTTAAATATTGTGACTCTATTGAAAGAAAATCCAGTTGCATTAATCTTACATATATTTAATGTATTAATTTTTTTGAAATAGTATCTTCTAGGTTACAGTGAATTTTTTTCCTCAGCCTTCCTACTTGGTTCGCTGGGAGTGTACTAATGAAATGCAGGTTATTTTCTGTGTGTAGTTGTCATACTGTTGGTACATAACCGAGAGCCACTCCAGACCCCGAGGTTTTCCGAAAGAAGTAAAGTATGATTGCGTCCATATTCTGGCAGGGGAATGTGGTGTTTTCTCTGGGAACTTGCACTTTCAAATAATTTCAGCAAACACCCCAGGCAAGAAATGGGCAGTGGCAGAGAATATTATAGCGAGAGGGAGAGAGAGATGCAGATAACTTGACAAATCCACTTGTCTGTTTTGGCAATCTGTGTCCACTAGACAACTCATTTACATGCCTGGACACATTAAAATGTACATTTGTTTGTCTGTGGGACAGCTGACTGGATACGCTCCGGTGCACTGGCAAATACTGCAATGCAGTATTTTTTTCAATGTCATTGGGGTTTTGGGGGAGAAGTGGGCGCAAACAGTCTTTTTGCAAGTGAGGCAATGTTAAAAAGCATGTACCTCTGTAAAGGATAGGCCAGGTCCTGCAAAATTTGCTAATCTGTGGTGGAAAGTCACCCCTCCCCCACTGCGCTCCTCTCCCTCTCTTGCTCTTTGCTTTCTGAGTGGGATGGAGGAAGAGATGGGTATGCCTGTGCTTTTATGTGTGTGCTCGTGCATGTGTATCTTCCCTTTTCGTTTGAATGGATGTTAAGGAAATTGCTGGGATTTGTGCAAGAAGGGAAAGGGCATCTGCGTAATGTGGTACTTTCCAATTGTTTGTGTAAATGTCCAGTTACCAGCAGCATAGGGCTTCCAAGCAACTTAAAGCAAGGCACATTTTTCATTTTCTGAAGAATTTTGCAAAGAGGAGCATAATGTTTCAATTCAACAAGTACAATAGATTTAATCCTAATGAAAATAGTATTAATGGGGACCTGTACCTTGCCTTAGTCTTTGCATTTGAGTACATTTAACCATTTGAGATAATATAAAGTGAAGATGTTGGAGAAATGGATATTCAAAGACTGTTTGCTTGCTTGCTTTTTTCCCGTCAAATGATGAATCTTCACTTTCTAAAATACTGGAATATTTTAGGTGCAGGTGGCTTTTGTAGGTCACTAGCTTTACAGCAAGAAGAAAAAAGGAGGGAGAAAAGGTCTCAATGTGTCAAAGGCAGTAATTGTCTAAAATTAGCCATCTAGAAAAGGCAGGAAAGGCTTGGAGGAAAGAGAAGGAGGCACAGATACGTGAAACAGCTCTGTGCGAATCGGGGAGATAAGGAGTGATAAATTTGAACTGGTGCAGTGGTGTGATGCCCATTATTTTCTCAGAACCTTGACTTTGCAGGTTTGTTACTCTGTTGTTCACACCTTTAATAATAACCATTTTTGGTTGATAGCTTGGGGCACTGAAGATGAGACCTTTTGTTTGTTTACTTAAGTATTCTGGCAGGGTTCGCGATAGCATTGGAACATCAACGCTGGAAATGAAATACTTTCAGATGAGATTATAGTAAGAACGCAGTTACTTTTTGTAGTTACCTAACATTGTCTTATTTGTAATATTTACATTGCTTGCATGAATTCATGAAGAATTAGCTCAGTAGAACCCATGTTACATTGGTCTTTATTTTCTGTCACTATAATCTATGTTTTCCCTAACTGTTTTGAGCTCCTGATGCGTTATTGCTTCTTTAGGGCCCCAAAAAGCGGGGAGCGAGCTCAGAGTCTGTCTTACTTATTGTGCCCTTGACTGTGGCTTATGTGAGGACTTCCACCTTAATGAAGAAGTAGATCTGTAAAAGTTGGGAAATTCTGCGAACCAGTTAGGAATTGTTAATTAAACTGGATGAAGAGACAGAATATTAAGAGAAAATTAATTAAAAAAAAAAAGATAGCTAAACCTTTGTGTGTCCTCTCTGGAAGTGGTTTAGTTGCACAGTAAAATGCAAGCATGGCTTTGACAATATTTGGAGTCACGATGTATATAAAATTCTGTAGTATGCCTTTGTTGCTAAGGCATACGCAGTTGCATCAGCGATGCTGTTGTGATGGGAAATTATGTCCTTGATTTCTGGGGAAAAAATTCTGTTTCATTTATTTTTTCTTTTAATATTTAAACTTTTTTTATTGCTATAAAAGCTCTTATACATTACAGTTGGTGTTTTTGCTAGTCTGGAGCCGTGCACCAGTATTTTTCAGAGTCAGGGTGGTAGTGTATTTCATGGCTTTTGAGCATTCAGAGCTCTTGGAGGTAAAGGCGGTACAATAATGAGTTTGTTTCAGAACAGACGCAAATGGCTATGGGAGGTGGTTCTGTCATTTGCAGCGCTTCAGGAAGGTTCCATGCGTAATGCGTCTCTGTCCACGTAAGTGATTTTCGGTGTTGGCAGAGGGCAGCGATGCCACTGGAGCCTTTCCAGTAGCGTAAGTCCATCAGACCCAGCCACTCCGCTGCGTACCCGGGTGCCTTCACCGAGCCGTGGAAGGAAAACCAAACAGCTCCCTCTGGTTTTTGCTTCCTGAGGGACTTTCAGGGAGAAGGTCCCATCTGACCCTCCATGGAGAGACCAACAGATTGCCGCTGGAGCAGGTAACTGCACTGCGCTTGGGCCCTGTGTATTGCCCAGAAATTGCATGCATGCTCATTTGGAGTAGTCAATTGTTTTTTCTGAGCACTGCGAAGTATTTACGCCTAGGTTGTGCACTGTTGAAAAGCTTTTGTAGGGACATGAGGAATGAAGGAAGCTTGCCCTTCTTCGTTTTTCGTCACCTTATGAATCTGTCACTGTTGTATACTGGAAAACTTGCAAAGACAGCAGTACTCAGAATTTGTATTTTAAGGTATGTCTGACGACTCTTGTAACGTTATGTCTGATTGCCCAGCAAGGACGTGGAAATCCAGGAACCAGCTGTGTCCCCTTGTCTCTCCTGCTGCAGGTCAGGACAGTTGCCAGAAGTCCATGGTTCTCTTACTGCTATTAAAAGCCAAGCTGATATTTGTGACTTTGAGAATTATTATTACTAGACTAAACTTCCTCAGAAGATTTTACATTGGGGATTTTTTGTTTAATATGTGGATTAATTTAGACTGTTGATGTCCATGATGTGCTTAAGGTGTGTGGAAGCCAATTTGTAGTAGTTCTGGTTTGAGAGGGTCGTAGTAAACCACATGGGCAAAATGCAAATGAACCTTTTCACTGAGTTCAGTGCTAGTCTGGGGAGGAGCCTTTTCTCAGTGTTGAACTGACATGTAGACTCCCATTGCCATCAGCAGTTTGTTAGATAATACAAAATTCACCACTCAACAGCATGAAATAACCCATGTTTAAGTCACTACACTGTGTTGAAGTGTTAATGCATGCTGCGTCTGGGATCGGAGGTATTCGGGGGTATTTGGTTTTTTGCTCAATTGAAGGGTTTATAACGTGGCTGTTAATTGCTGTAGTTGTACTCATCCTATGCTGCTCATCCTTGATCTTCGAATGGTGGTCAGTGACTTTTTGCTTTACTATGTGCAGAAGAACTTGTGGGCAAAGACCCATCTTGTTAATTCTGTAGAGCAGAAGGCACAGTCACGACGCTGTAGAAGTAATAATGCATGTAAACAAATGCTTCTTCAGTAAAAATAGTTCTAATACCGTTCCCTGTATATCTTTGTTCCAAATGAAGTTACTGGTGGTAGATGAGTAGGGGGAAGTTGATTTTTAGCAGAAAGCGTGAATGCTGGAGATTCTTCCTAAAATGTGTCTGCCAGCTATACTGTGGCAATTTGCTGTCGATTCCCTTCCTGTGAGAGCAGCTGTTCAGGGAATTAATCCCTTTGCTTGATGCAGAGGGTCCTGAAAAATTCAGTGCGCAGCTGCGGTGGTGGCCATGGCCGTTTGTCATGTGACCATTGGTGGGAGCTAACTCCATGATCTCACACAATAGCATCTTGTTCTTTAGACTAACTGGGCCAGGACAAAATTATCATTCTGTATTTCGTGTGCTCTGTGAGAGATTCCAGAGTGCACTTTAGAATTTGACATTGTGTTTGATAATTTATAGGGCACAGTTTATATTTAACTGTAGACACCCTAATCCAGGGAAAAAGAGTAGTGTATTTTTAGAATCCTTTTTTTATTGTCTGTGCTTGTCGTTACCCAACTACTGAAAGAAGTGTTCACAAATGTTAGGTGCTCACTGGGGTAGAAGCTGAATTTAATCTCCATCGTTAGTCTTTGCTACATGCAAAAATGAATGTTATCTGTGTGGTGTTCTTATCAAGCAGCTCTGCAGCCATAGTGTAGCCATTACGGCCGCTGTAGGAGCCGTGTTCTCCAGCATTTCAGCACCAGGCTGGGCCAGGGCACCTAGGCTGAATGCCTCGGTGGTCAGGGATGCTTAGGTGGTACACTAGTCTTAAAAATGATGTGATGTCACTTCTGTCACAGAGTTCTCCTCCTTTGAGGTGAAACACGCAGATGGAATGGATCTGGCTGTAAGTTTAAAGAGCCCGCCTATGACTACAGAGTATTGTAAGGGAAAGCTAGCACTAGAAAGGACAGTAACTTGGTTATTCTGACGTTTTTAATATTCAAGCAAGCTATTCTTGCGTGTTTAGGCTGTTAGGACATTTCTGCCTAGTAATCTCTAATAATGCTGCCATTTTTCCAGTGGCCTATTGACATCTAAGCAAAAGGTAACCTACAGGTTTTGAGTCAGTGCAGCTGGGATGGCCCGGGTCCCCCGCTGTCCCCAAGCCCCCCTGTCTGAGCAGGGACCAGCAGGGCTCCTGCTGGGTGCGCCAGCAGAACGGTGTGTTAACCAGGAGTGTGTTATCCATGACGTCTGCTAATGTTTTCTAAAGAGGAGTTTTGAAAGTTTTGTCATTTCTTGGTGTTACCAGATTCTTACTCAAATAAACATACTGTTGAGCTTGAACGTGATTTCATTTGGAAGTTTTAGGAGGTATCTTAGTAATGGGAATAAGGAGGGTGTTTGGTTTGGCCTGTGGCATGTTTCCCTTCCTTACTACAGAGATTAATAGAGTTTATGTACAGGACAAACCATTAGGATCTGTTAGAGATGTATTTTTGTCCTTTGCTGATGAAAAATATATTATTAATCTATGGTAATGGGTCTTTGAGCTTAGCATAGATGCTTTTATGCATAAGATTGTTTGAATTTAAGTATTACTGAGATATTTATTCCATACAGTACGCTTATACTTACTCTCATTTAAGCCATTGTGTAGATATTTCTTTTGTGAGACCATCAGAGTAACCAGCTGCCTCCTCATACTAGAAGGTCATTTCTGATCATTTTTCTACTAGAAGTTTCTCAGGTCTTCAAGCCTTATTATCTGTTCTTGACCTTAAGGTGGTGACGGTCAGATTACTTTGGAGTACTTCATTGTAACTTTGTTTGCCATAGGTATGTTACAGGAGCAAGGATGCCTATATTCTGTGAAAAGATTATTTCCATTAGCCATGTTAGTGTGGTACAGGACTGTAGACTTAAATATGAATTGTAGAAAAGAGGTAAATGTCTTCATTACTATTTCGGTCAGTCTTAAGAGAAATATGCTGTTACTTTGCAGCAAGCTAACATTTCTGATGATGGAGATAGAAACTGTGATGTTCAGCTAAGTCCTGTTTTCGGGTCTATCTCTCTTAGACCTGCAAGTAGCAGTATCCATAGAGATGATGTTGCCAGCAGTCGAGATGTACACATGTTGATTAGTGCTTCCTAATTGCATTTACCAGTGTGCCATCATTAAGGTCCTGTTGAGGATAGAGCCTCAAAACGTCTTCGTTGTGGCGTGTTTTGCCAAGCCATCCATTCCGCCTAATAGAAGCCTGTCTTGCATAAAAAATGTATGGGCAGCATTTTCAGAAGAAGAACTTATGGCTTAGGAGCTGAAATCCTGTTGCTGTGAACGTTAATGAATCTTAAATTGCTTAAGGGCTTCTGAAAATTGTAGCTTTTGTTTCTAGAACTTCAGCAGAAATAGCAGTGGTGGGGGGTTGGATGTTCCTAGGCTTCACGGAGAGCCTGCTCTGTCCTTGCTTTGCTTTGCCTTCTGCTAAGTAGACGTTTTTAGGTTTCAGTATGGCTTGTAATACAGCTTTCACTGTCTGAACTCTCAGGTTGCAAATGGTTCTAGGTTATTTTCTTAACGGGGAAAAACATAAAGTGGAATTGTGACAGGTCTACAGCAGCTGAAGACTTGCAGCTGTCTGCTTCTTACATGAATGTGTACGTGCCCGTGGGAATCTGCGTCAGTACACAGTGCAACGTACATATTCCCGAGTCAGTAATATAATTCACTTACAGATTAGTAATATATAACTCAGTGATATAGTCAGTAAACAAGCAAGCAGGTAGTGATTAGGAACAAAACTGAGCTAAAAATAAAATTCAGAAAGTAACCAAATATATAAAAATCTTTCTAAATTTCCCGTGGTTTCATTTCAGTGTCTTTTTAGGCTGTACATTCTTTAGACTGAGGATCTGTCTTAGATGTTGGTCTCTACCATGCTCTTGTATTATTATTATCATCTAGTATCCAGCCTTTTGAGAAACCCTCTCCAATCTTTCAGCGTTTGCCTCATATACTCAGTGTTTTCAGAGGTGTTTCTTTTTTTATCACCCTGCTAGCACAGATTTTAAGTAAGTTTTTTGTCAGTCACCATCTCGTTTTCAAGAGGGACAAGGCAGTCATTGGAGCCCTCTTGCCTCTGTGATGTCTGCCTAATAGAATGCAGTCCATGGCAAAAGAAGATGTTTTCATTGAATTTTGGCTTGAGGCATCAATCAACAGATCTCATCTTAGTGTTGAGATTGCTTGGGTTTTTAGATTCTGTTAAGCCTTCATACGCATCTTGAAAGAACAAGTAGTAGATCCAGATGGAAAGCCAGGAAGGGAATAAAGAGCAATCCAGAATGATGAAATAAATAAAATAAAGCCCTTGTAAAACTTTGGGTACAGGGTTGCCTGGTACGAATTTGGCAGAAGTAGGAGGGTGGCTGAAGAGGAAATAGATGTTCCTTCAGAAGGCAGAGCCTGACCACGTTGCCTTAGGTCTGGTTTAAAAACAGGACAGACCTTTAAGTGGAGGGGACTGGTGACCCCTGGGGCTACAGTGGGCAGGAGCCATTGGTGGCCATGTCCTGGTGCAGAAGTAGGACACCTCCCCACCACTGGCCTGTGTTACAGTCTGTGGTGTGTGGGACACAAGGGGTGGGAAGGGGTTTTAATCTGGGCTAACTGTGTAACCCATCTAATAGACTGGAGACATGTCCATTTTCATCCCCGGGTGTTTTCGACAATGGCTTTCTCCAAAGCTGTGTTCCAGAGTGTTCAAATGCTGTGAAATCAAGGCTGTGTTCTCCCTTGTCTTCATATGTAAATTATGTTTAAAGGCAGAAATTATTACAAGCAAATTCTGGTGAAACCAGCCTAAATCCAGAAGGAGATAGCTGGCTGGCTTTCTAGAAGTCAGTTTTTTAGACATCACTTTTCTAGAAGTCAGCTGTCCCGCGGCAGCAATGATCCATTTGAATGTCTGCCCTATCAACTTTCAAGTGGGTTTGTGCCCTGTCTGGGTTGCGAGTTTCCAAAGGTGAACCTACGGAATGATTGTTATCCCCATGCAGGTTCAAATCCTGCCTGACTACGCCATCATGCGGGAGACTGGTTCTGTTTTAACCAAAACCAAGACGGTTGGCGAAAAGGATGACCCTGATACAGGGACAGTAGGAAATGTCTGTGACCTTCACCTCTTACACTAGTTTCCCTTGCTTACCATTTCATTAATGTTGTGGAGGATGTTTGCTGTAGACTTTCATAAGATGTTTGGAGAACATGGAAGAATAGAGCCACATGCCTCTGAGGTTTCAAGCATACATAGTTTCTCCATTGTCTTCTTCACAACAGGTGAGGAAGCTGGAAACAGCAACTGAAAATTAAGCCCAGTAGAACATACAGAACCTCAAATACTGTGAGTTAAGGTAACAAACAGGATACAGCTATTAACTATATTCTCCTTCTGGAAGAGTATTTTTGTCCTTACAAATGTGCAGTGCAGCACTTCTGTTGTGTTTCCCAGAGATCACTGTGCACAGAACGTTTGTCCATGCATCTACTCCCCAGTCCAGTGCGTTTCCTCTGGGCTTTGGGGAGTGCTGAGCTGTAGGTATGCTAATTGTAGTTCTCCTCCTCCTGTTTCTTATCCCCAGAGTACCTGCAGGAAGAGTAGGAGTCCATGTGAAGTGTGTGGCATGATGCCTGTGTTCTTACCTTGTATGTGGTATTGGATGTGTAGTTCTGAGAGCGGTTTCCTCTACTGATACCTTAGTAGTTATTGATGTTGAAATGGTTGTGACTGACTTTGGTGTCTCCTCGTTTTCCCACTCATTCCCTTTTGTTATTGAAATCAAATGCAAAACTGTAGAGCTCGTAGTTCGTGGGAACAGAAGACATATTTATCCGAAACACTCTCAGGGAAAAAAAGGCAATTTGGTGCTTAATTACGCGGTTTTACTTTCTGAAAAAGTTCTTAGGGGTGGTGACCTTATCACCGGACCCGGTTTGAGGGTACGGCATTGTGTTATGGAGCTGTTACAGCTTACTGTGCAGCTTCAGTAGTTCACCTAGATACTTTCCTCTGGTTTGATTTTTCGCTTCTGCAAAGCTGGGAATAAAAATAACAGGTTTTGCCTGTCTATTTTTGGGCACTGTGTTGGTACAGGGGCAGTCCCTGTCTTTACTACCCATTTGTACACCGTCTAGCACAACTTGGTGCTGGTATTGGTTATATCCTTCAGGCATGGCTGTGATAACAAGTAGTATTGCCAATAAATTTTTGCATTCATTTCAGATTGGGGACAGAATATTTTGTTTTAGCACATTCACGCAAAAGCCTATAATGGACTACATCAGTATAAATTTAGCTATTAAAGAAAATAATTTTCTTCTTTATTTAAACTGAAGCTTGCCACTTAAAATGAATGCATTTGTTGTCTTCTCCATTTGGATCGTTTGTGTGTTCTGTACAATTATTGTGGCACCCATAAATGTGAACGTAAGTTTGAATGCCATTTGCACCTGAGTGCAGTGCACTCTGAAACCAAGATTCTGTAAGAAGACTGTACCTCTGCCCTGAGAGCCAGAGACTGCTGGCTTTCTGAGCTGAGACTTTCAGCTGTATCTATATTTAAAATACTAAGTATGACTTACTCGAAGGAAGGTAAAGATGGAGCATGTAAAAGCGCATATGAGTGGGGAGTGTGTCAAAATATGGAGGGTTAGGTAATGATTCGTTGCTGGGATATTGAATTTGCCTCCAGGCAGATTTACTCAAAAGCTTCACTTTCCTCTCTTATTTCATGTTCATGATGTATTTATTAGGTAAATAATAGCAAAGTCTAGTTGTGCAGTACATAAACTTTAATAAAAATCTAATTGACAGTGAAATTTGACAGTTGTGTTACAGAGAAGAAAATCTGTACTGGAGCTGCATGCAGAGCATTGTTTGCCTCTCCTAAGGTCGCTTTAGAAAGAAGCCCCCATAACGTGTACGTGAGGTTCAGGTGCACCTACTTCTTGCTCTGGCAGGCGTTGGGGTTTTGAACTAATGAGTACTTAAAATCACTTGTTTATTAACACTCCTATGGGAAGAAGACATGATCTGCCTGAAGCTTTTATGATCCAGTGCTGCATTCTCCAAAAATGCAGAGATATGCTTGGTACCTCCGATGTGAGTGGCAGTGGCTGCATCTGGAAGTGGGCTGAGGACACCCAGCTGCTGGTCCAGGGCTGAGGGACCTGTCTTGGGTGTGTTTGTGCATTCCACGCCATACCTGTGGACCAGCTTTCTGCCTTTGGCACGGCTGTTCCCATGCAGGTCAGCAGATGGGAGGGCTGTGGATGGATCAGTCAGGCAGCTCCTGTAAATCGGGTTTTTCTCACCTGCAGAAAAGTTCTTGTGCGACAGACTTGTGCTGTGCTAGCTTCCATTCAAAAGAGCAGATACGCTGGGAGTTACAGCCTTTTTTTCATTAGAAAAGGAAAACCTTTGTGCATCTACATTTATTTTCTTTGAGAGGTTTTGTTTGTTTCTCCTTTTGTCATCGTTGTTCAGGAGATGGCTGTGGGACCTCTGCCCTGGCACCATTTGTTTTCACTTCTAAAAGCAAACAACTTGCAATGCTAATTAAAGAGCTTTTTTAGATAAAGAAAGAGCTTTGCATTATTTATCTAAATTCTTTTTTATGGGAGAATGTTCTGAGTTTGCTCATTAATGAACACTTAGAAATAATATAAAGTTAGACCTCATGAATTCTTCATGAGATGTGGTTTACCAAGATCATCTTTCTTGGCATTTAGGTGGTGTGAGCAGTTCATGATTCATAGGTAACTTTTTGGACTTCTGAGTCCTCAAAATGGGTATGTCTGTGTGATTCTCCATAGCTTTTAGATTTTTAAATTTTTTTTTCTGATTTTGATTTTAGGAAAAGTTTGCTTGTGGTGTGTTTAAAAACACTTCTCTAGTGCCTATAAATAACACTTATTCTTAAGATTCTTTAATGCTACTGTTTTTTTTCCATACATATCAAATTAATTTCTGTTTATTGTGGAATATGGGCAGTGGAGTATATGTGATTCAGGTGACAAGAACGGGTGCCAATTATTTGCTGAATAGAAGCTCCTTTTGGTGTATATATGTGACAGTTTCAGTTCATCGTGCAGACCTTCTTTTAGACTGCTGAGAACAAATTTGTAAATATAAAGCATGTATATTTACATTTAGTGAGCCATTGGCTATTGTTTATGCATGCAGTAGGGAGATAAGACTGTCTTAATCAGTCTGTGGGTAGTTTTCTAAATGATTCATTAACTGTGCTTTGTAATGGTAGATGGATGTCACATATTTACTGTAATAACTGAAGATGAATGTCAGTTATTCTAGCTTGTTTAAGCATTGTAGTAGTTATGTTTATACATACAGGTATTCTTTGCATTGTTGTGGAAGCTAATATTTCAGCAAGAATAAATGGAAATTAATTGAATTAATTGTAATAAAATGTGAAGCTATGACAGAATTATTTCTGAAACATTATTTGTAACGTAGTTGCTATAACAGATATTTGCTGCTGATATTTTGTAGGAGGGGTTATACCAAGGCTCTTGGTAAGCACTGTTTTACAAAACACTGGCAAAGCTTATGCTGTCTTCCTGAGCAGCAAAGCATTTCTTTGTGAAATCTGTCAAACTAAAATACCTTGTACTTTGCTGATACATTACCATACTGAGAAAAGTAGTGCACCAAGAAGTCATTTTTAAAAGCAGCAGTCTGATGAAATACATCCAGAATTTGAAATATGGGTTGCCTTTAACTTACAAAATTGCAGTCTTGAAATTCTGTCACAGATAGTATTTTTTCAGTGTTATAAACATAGAATATTCAAATGATTGGTGGCTAAATTGTCTATGTCTATCAACAGTAACTGCAATTTATTCTTTTTCAAAGATAATGTTATCTTGTATATAGAGCATAGTGTTGCAGTACTGGGAGCCTGGCAAGTTGTTGCCAAAAAAAACCCCAACCCAAACCAAAATGCTCTTTATGACAGTAGCATGTGAATGTCATCACACATGACGTTTGCACTGTTATATTTCAAGACCAGTAGTAGCTGCCTAAATTGGGACAGAAGGTCTACAAAGGCGTAGAGGTGTTGCCGATTTGAGGTGGCATATGTAGAGGTGTAATACTAATCTTCGTGGCATAAGTATATATTTTGTTTTTAAAAAAAAAAAAAAAAATTAACATTGGGGTTAAGTCACTGTTGGATTTTATTTTGCCCGTATCTAAATAGGCTATTGATGAGTTACACTTTACAACCTCCTTTAACAGAAGAAAGTATTGGGCTGTAATTCAATTCTGAAAAAATACTTCAAAAGGTTATTATCAGTAATCAAAAAGAAAGGTAACTGTGTGCCCGGGAAACTAAAGTATCTATTTTTAAAATGTTCATATTGTGATACAGGTGTAGAATTAAAAGTCTAAATCTTCATGTTGTGAATAGGAAAAAAAAACAGCAAGTAGCTTGTTGAAATCTATTCTTTGAATAAATAATGTTACTGTTATGTAATGTGTGACTGACGTGGGATCAACAGCTGCTTAATATTAAAAACAGTCATCAACAATAAATGTCCCAGTGCCTGCACACTACACTCTTAACGGTGGATTTGAGCTTCAAACGTGTGGGGGAGAGAACAGAATGTTTGGAAAGGAGAGCTAGGAGTTACCTTTTTGTTACCATTAATCATTTAAGTCTTTGCTAATGATGCAAGTCCTCGTGTGCATCTACAATAAGTATTATTCCTTTGTGCCGGTGAGAACTTTGAATGCAAGCTCTGGTACATAACTGCTTTTGCACAGAAATCACTCTCTAAATGGAGACTTAAAATTATGCAGTAAAAAAAAAAAAAATCTAAAATAGTTCATCAGAAACATTTTTAATAATTCTTGAGCATTTATCCATTATCTCATTTTTTATATAGCAAATTGATTTTTGGTAACCTACAACTTTGCAATAATTTGAAGGGCAAATAAGTGCCTTGATTTTTCTTTCTGCTATTGAAAAATCAAGAAAACCTAATTGGAGTTGAGTGAGAATAACTAGGAAGAAAACCTGGCACCTGGTGCAACAAGAGTTTATGCCAAGATATTTTGATGAAGTATTATATGAGGAAATCTACTTGTTCAAGAAAAGATTTTTACTGAGCAGCTTACTCTTAGTGTTCTGAATGTGTTAAATATCTGGGTTGAATTCTGTTTATTTCCTTGGTATGGAAGGTAAGCATGCTGAAAATGCAACTAAAAAGAGTTTGTAAAATGCATAAGTAGGACGCCAGCCAGTTTTGAATTTTGTTTTCTTTCACGGATTTTAAAAGATCCGGGGTTATTGTTTGTCGTGGGGAACTATAGATAGCTTTTGTGTCTGCTAATAATAGCTGATGTACCTTCCTCCATGCATTGTGCTGAAGTCCTGCTTCTGCTGTAAGTGAAGCCAGTGGTGTGGTATTCCTGTTGGCTTTAGAAGGGTGGGATTAGTCCCAAAAATTTCAGTTTAGCTTGTGGGGTTTTCATGTTGGAAAGGGTACGGTCAGATGATTCAGATGCACACGGAAAGCTGCAGTTAACCATCTCAGCTGCTTCACTCATCTTCTGACTATGTCTTGCTGTCAGAACTGGAATTTTCTCCCCCCAATTTTAACCAAGTTGGTCCAAATCCAGCATATACGAGCACAACGTGCTCAGCTGAAGTGGGTTAGCCTTGGGGTGCAAAACTCTGACCCTGCGGCAGGCTGTTAGCAGAGCTTAGGGTTGGCGGCGGTGTTTGCTGTGGGGTCCCGGAGGTGCAGGGATCAAAGTATGATCTTCCAGCTGGACTTCCGAGCTAAACAGATTTAGCAGCATCTGAAGCGTTTAGTAGTATGTGTGAATAAATACATGTATGAAACCAGGCTGAAAAGGAAGGTATGGCTGATACTGGGTCAAAGGCAGAGTCCTTAAGGAGGAGTGTATGGGGCTGGTGCAGCTTCACGGAGGGTGTCGGCAGTGCTTGGTGCCTCATGGCTGGTAAAATTGGCAGGGGTGTTCTGGTTCAGATGTGCCGATGTCTTTCAAGAAGTTAGTGTTTTCCTGGAGTTTATTTTTAAAATTATCTTGCTCTGTAGTTTAAGACCTTTTTGTTAAGTGCAATGTGGCAAAGCTTCTTTTTATTTAAAAATTGTTAAATCAAGTAGCTATTTCTGGGCCTGACAGTCAAAAACAATGATAATTCAAAATTTATTTCCATTGATGAAAAAGAGGGTTATTTCCTAAATGAGGCATTGAACGACACTGTGGCATTGCAACTAAAAAAATCGTAAATAGAATTGACCAGGATAGAACCTATTTAGTGGCTGAATCACCCCAATGAAGTTAATTTTAGCAGACACCCCTGTTTTTGGTGTTCCCCATCCTCCTGAATTACAGGCCTAATTTGTCACAACATGTACATCCGTGGATTTGAAAAAAAAGAAAGCAAATTAAGTCTTGGGTAATTATAATAATTACAGGATGGGATGAATACAAGGTTCAGAGCATGTGGTGCCTTAGCCCTCAGTTCTCCCTCCGCCTGTCCCTGGGCAGTGGAGTCTCCTGCCTGGGGCAGCAGCTTGCATCGGTGGCTCTCCGAGGCTTGGATCGAGGAAGGCTGATGCTCTGTGATAAGAGATACCGGTGAAGCTGTGCCATTGCAGACTTCACAGCAGACAGCAAAAGCCACTATTTATTCTGCTTTAATTTATCTAGATTTGAGTCTAAGATGATGTCCTTCCCTTATCAGCGCTGGTGACAGTGAAGACAGGCTGGAAGCCATGGTAGAGGCAAATACCTATATAGAAAAGGCTTGAAGTACCCAGCTTTTTCTGCTTCCTTTGTCTGCCTGTGCAGTTTTCGGATGAAAACTTGCATTCTTCAGCCTGCAAATAAACATGCAGCTTTACTCATGTGACCGGTGGCCCCGGCGACAATGGGGCTACTGTCCTGCATGCACTTTGCTAGGCTGGATTCTTGTTCGTCATTTTTTGGAAGGGTCTGTTTGAGTCTCTTCTGTGAAAGTTGGGGTTTCGCATTTCAAGATAGATGCACTTGTTAAAATTCCAGCCTGCACCTGTGCCTGATAAGCCTTTCTCTGATTAAACCTTTTTGATTCCAGTAAATATCTGAAGACCTTTATATCTCTGAAGATTGCAAATCCAGGGCTTTATTATTTAAAGAGGTGTCAGTTCGTTAGTGAAAAATATAACTAGAGAATATAGGTCATCACTGGAAACCAGTAAATGGTATATCTTGGGACACTCTGAGTTTATTAATTGAAGGCAGTCCGGGTGATGACACTTTGCAGATTGACTGTGCCTGGTTAATGTTGTTGTCATTGCACTCTGTGATACACTTATTAAATAGGTAAAATATTTTACCTTTTCATATAGAGCCATACACTTACTTCATCTGATTTAATGGAACTATAATTTTAATTATGATTATTACCTTAAATTATAATTAAATTTATGTGGTTTAAATTTACATTTGTGAAAATGGCTGTGTGGTGAAAGCAGAAATCAGCTTTGCATTAACAAAAAAAGGTTTTTTTAACTGCATCTTAGTATATGCTCACAGTCAAAGACTAGCATGACCTACTTTGCAACAATAACAGAGGAATCAAGCCGAGTTTTTTGTTGAAGTATCTAAATTGGCCACGAATGCTACCTACTCATTCGTTTGTAAGTATCTTTAAAAATAGCTATTGTATCTATGAAACTTAAGGGTTTTTCCCCCCTTCTCCTCTTATTTTGATGTAGATAATTAGCACCATGGAGCCTCAGGTGTCGAATGGCCCTACTTCCAATACAACCAATGGACCCTCCAGCAACAGTAGGAACTGCCCTTCCCCCATGCAGACAGGGGCTGCTACAGATGACAGCAAAACCAACCTCATAGTCAACTATTTACCCCAGAACATGACCCAGGAGGAGTTCAGGAGTCTCTTTGGGAGCATTGGTGAAATCGAATCCTGCAAGCTCGTGAGAGACAAAATTACAGGTAAGCAGCCCACATATTGTTGACTTTACGTCCGTCAGGGTCAGTTTACATTTAGGGTCAGCAAAACCTCAGTGCTTATATTGCAAATGCTTAGTGTGGGGAATACTGCAAATACCATGGTAGGCTCGTTCAGATGTTACACCTTTCGTTTTCAATGATACAGGCTGGATCTAGGACAACTGTAGGAGAAGCTCCTTGTCTTTCAGCCTCCACACAGACCTAAGGGGAAGAACAAACACTGCCAGTCCGTGTGCGTGCAGCGCACTGTGCAGCTTCTTGCAGCAGGGCTAATATGATGGCATTACTTTCCTGATCATTCTGGTTTTTATTTAACAATGTCTGAGTTGTAGGAGGGTTCTCTGAGTGGCTTGAGCCAACTGACCCTTCCTAATTCTGACTTTATTTGGAACCTCACCATACCTTCATCAAATTTTTGCCTGTTAACAACGCTGTAAAGTCAAGATGGTTCTATGTGCCCATCACAGCTTATTCACCACACCGTTCTGGAACAGCAGTGGTCTGTAGTTGGGAGCCACTGCTCTGGATGTCATTCAGACATCTGTGGGTACTGGTTAATGAACTTAATTTTGCTCCCTGAAAACATTTAATTTGCCATGGTCCTTTTCCGTGTGAAGCAGCCCCCGTTGATAGGTGCCTTCAGAATAAGGAAAGCCTCCCATTACAGATAATACCTCCAAAAGGAGAGGGGTGTCTGCACCATCGCTCAAGGAGGTGTGGATGGGTGCAGATGCACCTAGTCTACTCTGTTCCTGGTTGCCACAGCCAGGAATTCACTGATGCACAAGAAGATGGGATGAACAATCAGCTTTTATAGCTGGCTTTATAGATTAGTTTTATAGGTAGTGTGTCTACTCGCACTGTAGGTGGGCAACAGCTGAAATTTCGCTGCTGTTTGGTGCATCACCAGCGCTGTCATGTTTAGGACAGAGAAGGAGCTGTCTCCTCTCTCAGATGCGCTCCTGGCAGCTTGGGTGTGCGCTTTTTGGAAAGAGGCACTGTGTAAAGGTGAGGAATTAAAATAGAAATCTTCATACCTACTTCCGTAACAGCCTGGCAGCCGTTGTATTGGCAGCAGTAGGGTGATCTGCTTACTGCTTTTAAACATGCAGTGCTTCTTTTTTATTTACTTCCTGACATATAGTAATGTTCTTGTTGAACACAAGGCACATAACAAATGGCAGTAGCTGCAAGGCAGCTCAAGTCGTCAGAAGTGCAGTCCAGCAGAGCTTTCTTTAGCACGTTGACCATGATGTATCTATTTCAATATATCTTCTGATTGGGACACAGCTTCAGGGGTATTAAAAGGAAGACATTGAAAAATTGAATTGACTTTTATTTATTCTTTTTTTTCTAGTTAAAGAAAAACAAATCATGTATAACCTCCCACTCCAAATATTTCTGTGCAAATAACTGAAGTCATTGTCTTTTATAAGCATAGCTGGCCTGGTATCCCAGTGTGATATCTGCAACCAGATCAGTTTAGCTCCAGACAGCTCTTTTTCTTTAAGTCTGAAAATAATCTGAGAAATTAAATTGCAAGTTACTTCAGTTATTTCAGACCGAAGTGAAGACCTAACCCTCATCTACAGGAGTCTAGTGTGCTTAGCTTGAATTTAGATTATGGCACGTCCTGTGTTTTGTGAGCTTTTTTGCTTCCCATGTCCCTCAAATTCACGGTGATTTCCTTGCAATATAATTTCAAGACTTCAGATATTCAGTGTTGTTTTCATAGAGAATTGGTTGTCTTTGGACAGAGACCTATTACTTCATCGGCTGGGAACAGTATTCTTTTTGTTTCATGCTATCTCCAGACTTTCGTCTCTGTATTTGAAGATGTGAGAAATTTTCTGTATGATCTTCTGACATATTCTTGGGTAGTTTTTTGCCTATGCTTTTTCTACCCATACAAAGTCAGTAAATCATTATGATCAGTAAAATACTTTAAAGGAAAAAAAATTACACAGATGCTTTGAGGACATCACCCCTAAGTGATTGAGGACCCAACGTTTTGCTGTAAAAAGTTGAATTCAGAGTTAGTAAATCGAAAGCCATCCTCGGCCAGAAACAGTCCATGTTTTTAAAGGTTCTTAGAATATTGAGAGTAACAAAACGGAAATGTACTGAGGTCATACACAGCTCATCTTTCCGGATCATCATGTTAGTGTCTTCTTTATTAAGCTCTCTGGGTTTTTACGTTGCTTCGGAGGGGTGGAAGTATGCCAGTAGACTGTTGCGGGAATGACTGGGGTTTCAGGGATTCTCTGCTTTTTTCATATTAAAAATCAGTGTAGATTTCTTTTGTCTGTGAAAGCTCTATTGCAGAAAAAGTGGTAAATCATTAACGCTATTCTTGCAGAACCAGTGAAGGTCTGAATAATTTAGATTTTGTCTGCTTCTAGTTTTTTCATTGTTTCTGTTAATCTTACAGTTTTGCTAAATCTCAGCAAACTGTGCACTGTGCCTCCGAATGTTGGAGCTCTTTCTGTTAAAAACATGGGTTGACTTCGTAGAGAGCAAGTTTGTCTCCTTCCTGCTAAGGTAAATCAAGGAAAGCCAGAATAAAGTTCGCTGCAGAGGGAGGTCACTTCAAGAAAAGCAGAAAAAGGTCATAAACCAAATTGTCATCATTAAATAGTTACCCTGGCAAAACTGTGTTAGAAAATCTCAAATATAATTCTGAGGCTAGATAGGATTGAATTGGTTCATGTAAAAGATTTGATTTTCCCTGTCCTGTTAAGGAATTGCACAGCTTTTGTGAAATAACATTCAGGCTTCCAAAACACTTTTTTCAGGGAGTTCACAGCTAAACAAAGTCAGCTGAACATACAGGATCCATTTGAGAATTGATGATCTGAACTCTTTTATTAGTTTTAAAATGGATTAAACAGTGTATGTCGGAACTAATCATCTGCTCCAAGTCTTTTTGCAGTCTTAGAACAGTAGTAGGGTTTTTTTAAGAAAATTGGTTCGTGATGTTACCCCTTGCTTTGGAAAGACATGTTTAAACAAGCATATTCCTTTACTAAAAAAAATATGCTAATTTGGTGGTACACCGTACTGACTTGAATAGGAATGACAGCTTCTAAGACAGCCTTTAATTTGGTATTCAAAACCAAAATTGTAAACTTCGGTTTTGTTTGGTAGCTTCTCAGAGCAGGCAGGATATACAGTAGCATTTTTAAAAGATGCTAATGACTTGAAAGAGGAGATGGAAGTCAGGCATACATTTTAATTATGGGGGAGGGGTTGCAACAGAAAAAATGTTTTTTCACTGCAGAGATTTTAAGGGAATGAGACAAGGAGAAACAGACTGAAGATAGTTGCCTTCATTTGGCAGGGGTGTTTAATAAAAGCAGAACTTGTGGTTGTAAAGTGTGCTTATTAAATTCTTCATTTACACTACCTAATTAATTCTAGCATTTTAAATTAACAGTGAAACTGGTCCCTGCTGTACCATTTCATAGCTACAGCATATTTCGTCCAACAACCCAGTTGTTCAGGTTTAATCAGCTGCTCTCAAAAAATGAGAAGGAAGTGCAGTTAAAGAAAAAAAAAAACTAAATGGCATAAACATTTTAGAGCAGTGTTAGATGAAGGGAGGTGACTTCACGGAGGAGGGCTATGGCTTCAGATGGATGTGAGGCTTGGCGCTTACAAGCAACTAAGCTGTATAGCGTTTCAGATGCTCTTCTTATCTTGTCTAAAGAAAGCCAGTGATAAATATCTTCCTGACTTGGGGAAGGGAAAGTATTTGGATTCAGCAGAAAATTTTGAGCAGAAATGCTGAACTTGTTTTGTCCCATGTTTAAAAACAAAAGATCCAGTCAGCGTAGTGTCCATCAGACAGTGTTAATTGCTGCTGGCCAAGTGAGTTGTCCTTGTTGACATAGTTTGCATGTGGGAGAAGAGGATGTTTGTCATTAATTTTTTAATTGATTTAGTGGCCTTGGCAGAGCTCTTACAAATTATATTTTTATTTCTCTATAGTCTACACAGGAATTTGTCTCCAAATCTTCAGATGATCGGTATCTAAAAATCTCTGGATCTCAAATAATCTTTCGTATCTTGCAATGATTCAGGCGCACTGTAAAACAGAATATTTATTGATACAGGATTTCTGTGCATCACTTAACTTATGACAGAGTTTGCGTATTTCTGCTGTGTGGTACAATTTGATGTTCTTTGCATGCATAATCAGGAGCTTCATTGCTCCTTTGCCCAAAAAGCAATTTTTAAATTGTTCGTTTCGAATTTGCAATTCCATTAAGGTTATGCACAAAGATCTACATCTTTTGTTTAATTTCAGGTATTTCTAACAGGACTGATGCAGACTTAAATTAAAACTGCAGTTGAGAAATAATCGTGGCATTGTAAGTGTAATATAAACATGACGATCCCACTGAAAATGCAGGACAGAGAAGTACTATGGACTCAAAACATCTGTGTGTTGTTGCTTATTAGGAGAGAAAAATATTGACTGTTTTAGCTGTAGTCCTCTCAGAGTTATGGTTTATCCATTCCTCACTCTTTGGATGTTCAACCACATGATCCAAGGACCAAAAGCTTAACAAAATGGCAGAGTCAGAAATAATGCAGCATTAGGAGAGAGTACAGGAAAAAATCTTCCATGTGAGCGGTGTTCAGTGCTTATTTCTCCATGGAAACCAGTAAATGCCGAACCTTGGGAGGATGCTCTGCTTGTGCTCTGAGCAAGCCACCATGGAGCCCTTCTGGTCCAGAAGTATGTCCACACTATGTTAAGTTGATGTTGTCTACCCTCTATAAAATTTATTACTTCCTATCTTTGTGTATAACACACAGCTTACCAGCACATACTGAAAAGGTCCTGCTGTAAAAAGTAAAGATGCAGATTTGATTTAACCAAGCATGTTCAGTGAAGGATGGCACTGAACTGGTGTTTCTGTCTGAAATGCACTGTTCAGAGATTGCATGCTTGGAGTTTCCTGAAATTTGGGGTCTAATTAAGCAGCCTTAATTTTGGCATCTGGAATTTTAAATCAGTGGCTGGAGAAGGTCTGTATCCTCAGGAGCAGAGGCACTGCATGCTAGTGGTGACCCTAGGAGGCAGGAGGGAAGGAGGCCAGGTATGATCGTGTTCCCCAACAGTACGGCTCTCCAGGAGGGAAGCCCTGGAATCTGATGCAAGTGTGCAGTAGCAGGAAAGGACTGCTTAAGCTTCCCTTAGCAAACTGACCTTGTTTTGTATTGGCCCAGCGTTTGCAGCAGGCAACAGCTAAGCTTTACATATTTTGTTGGGGGTTTTTGATGCCGGACTAGATGAGCAAGAGGTCACAGTGTCCATCTTGCAATTGAGAGGGGACTCTGACAGCTCATCGAAATGGACAGACACAAAGCAAGAACAGGATTAATGGTTAAATCTATTTATAGGAAAGAGGCCTTTACAGTTCATGACAGTAGGTAACCATTGCATGCTTAAGTCTGCATTTGAAAGACTCAGGCTAGAAATTGCAGATATATTAGTAAAATTGTGCCACTTTGTCATGGGGGAAAATATTTTTATTCAAAGGAAATAGTTCACAGCTGTTTAGAAGTTGCAGATAAAATGTGTATTCACTGAAAATTTCACATACAAAGACTACCAGTGTTTTGTATATGTTTTCTCTAGGAATTTTGTAAAAGGCCATACCAAAAGTGTTTCCTATTGGAAGAGAAAAATGACCCATATGCAGAAAAATACAGCTTACTGTGAAACCCAGCATTAAGTTACCGGATCCTAAATGACTGAAAGTCTGATCTGGGCATAAACTACTCTTACATTTGATGTCCATTTCACTGATTGTGCTTTGAAAGTGCCTTCCATTTTGAGATATTACTGGTTCCAGCAGTTTTGCCCACATAAAATACATTAAACAGATAGGATTATAGGATGTAGGGATTATGTTAGATAAGACTTAAACTGTTTGGAAAGTATGTAAACACTCATGCCTTATGGCATAAGCCCACCTAATAACAGGGTTTAGGAGAAAAATACCTTGTAGAGGTAGTTTATTCCCTTGTTGACTTGAAAGGGGGTTTCAGTAATTCTCTGTAAAGCAGTGGTAACTACTCGTTGATCTCTGATCATTTATTGACTACAGATCTTGTTAGACTAGGCTTGAGTGTTAGCCACAGTTGCTTTGCTCCATTAATAGATGAGAATTAACACAGTCCTTCAGAACAGAAAAAACCCTCAAGCTTACATACTGTGGTGTTCACCCTTTACAATGGGGATATAATTCTGGCATTTGGCTTGATTGCATTTAAAGGCAATATTTAGTAGTGCCCCTCAAACTGGCTATATAGGAAATCCCTGTAAGAAGCAGTGCAGTTTTCTGCATTTGACTTATTGATAGCACAAGACTTAGTATTTGCTGAAATAGGAAAAAAAAATATTTATGCAGGAGAGTACTCTGCTAGACTTCTTTTTGTCTGAAAAATAATACCAATTAAGTGAATGACCTTAGTTTTGTCAGGAAGTGACTTGTAGATTGGCCTCACTGTATTTTAGTAGGTACAGGAGATTTGTATGGGAGTTACTTTTGTGTTGAGCTCATGTTTAAAATGCAGTGAGGAAAGAGCAGTCAGATAGAGTAGTATAACTGCAGCTGAAAGTCAAGTGCCCAGAAAAGCAGGTGTCTAAAATAACATGGTTTAGAGCTGAAAAAAAGGAAAATCCTTTCTGTGAATCAGATGGAATACAGAGCATGCTTCAGTTTTTGGTTACAATCTTTGTGTGGTACCTTCAGTTGCATGCAGAGAATAAAATACTGAGACATGCAAAACAGACATGTTTCAGTCTTTTAAACCTAAAACCTAGAATTATTTTTTAAGACTTAAGTATATGGCTCTGAATGTCATTAAAGACCTTTGATAGGTTGATCTTAATTTGGTGGCCTAGTTATTTTGATTTTATAGCTGCTTATTTCCTGAAGTGTGTTCTGTTCTTGAGCAGAGATAAACTTAATTTCAGTGTTGCATATGCTATTCTAAGGGCTGCCGATTCAAGACAATTACCAAATATTGATTTTCTAAATGAACATTTGCATTAAGTATCTGAACTAAATTCATTAGCATTGTGGGGGAGGGAACACAGAAATAGTAAGTGTCTTAGCGCTGGATTTCTAAAATGTGTTTGGTATGGTTTGATGTCTGTTCTGAGTGCTGAGGAAAACGGTCAAATTTGCATCCATCATTTTCTTTATCACCTCTCTGCAGTTGTCTGGTGCATGCTCTGTGCCGGTGAACAAAAGAATTTTGATTTCTTGATTATTGGAAAAAAGCAATTGAAATGAGTGTTGGGGCAAATAGGCAGAAAGCAAGTAGGCATGACCCTTGTGCTGCGAAAGAGCTTTCTAATTAACTTTGGCAGTTTCAATCCCAAGCTTGTTCTGAAGTGTATTAAATGCCTTTAATGCATATTTAGTTTATTCTTAACAAGTGTTAACTGTTTGGTTTGAGTAAATAACATCACCTTCCCATCAAGCCTAGTGAGGAGGGATTAGCAGCGTGGTTTTCCTCAACAGCACAAGCACGCTTACGCCTCTGAAATCGTGACGTCCAGATGTGAGGTTATTCATGAGGCTGTTCAGTGTGTCTGACCTTCTAGTCTGAGACTTTCTTTCCATTCTTCGTATCATCTGTGTGAGGATACTCCACCTGCCAGGAAACAGCCAGGTGAAATGGCTCTGTTGGCGGGAGGTGATGTTTGATGACAGTCCACTCTTACCTCCAGTGTTGCTTGTCCTTGTTTCCTCATTCTGCCCTTCCCTCTAGAAGCACAGACCCTGTGCTTCAGCACTCATGTGCAGCTGCTTATGCTCCTAACCGTTTTCCTTTTATTTTAGCCCAAGGAGGACAAGGAGGAAGGGAACAGGAGTTCCAAGAAAGGTGTGTGAGAGTAGCAGCAGTGTCCACTAGCAATGCACTGTCTGCCAGCTAAGGCAGGGTCTTCTGGGGCAGCAGTAGAGAGTACACCAGGAGATACTTTTCAGGGCACTGAGGCTGAGTTTGTCAGCATTCATCTGTGCTCTGCTACTCAAGACCTTCTGCCCTTCGGCCATACCCATGAGCAGTGTGGCCATGCTGTCGCTGTCATCTCTGCCCATCTCCTGAGTTCTAGACAACTAGTCCAAGAACAAAAGTAACCTGTGCAAAACTAGTCTAAAAGATTTTGAAATTGGCCTACCTCCTGCTCTCCCTTCTCACAAAGCTTTGCTTTTTACCAGTGCTGCGTTAGGAATTTCCTCTTGGCTTTAAGATGGTGTTAACCAGGATTATTTGACCTGCCTGCCTTAGCTGTTTCTCAAACTCAGTGAGCTGGGAAGGTCTTGGCCCTTCTCTGTTGCAGAGCTGATCCATCATTATTTGACTTCCTAGCGTGCGGGTGCTTTTCTCTACAGCCAGAAGAGGCCTGCAAGGTCGTCTTCACCTTGACTTCTGGGAATGGTCAACCTGAGACTTTCAGATCAGCACAGGGATCTGCTGTCCATGGGAGTGTATGTCCTCAGCGCTTCCGTCTTTTTCCTCTCCGTATTTTCTGCTTGCTCAGTTTATGTGCAGCCCCTGTACTGATGAAAAAAGCTGCCTCTTCAGAATCCATCCATGCAGAACCTACCCCTCAGCTTTTCTCTGCTTTTGGGCTTACTCTTAAGTGACTTGAGTGAGGAACCTGCATATGTGATCAAGCCAACCTGTTTTCCATCTGCTTTTCAAGTGAGAGACCTTCTGCAGAGGGAAAGTTACTTTGGGGACATCTGCTGCATGGAGGTCTTGCCAGGAATTAAACCCTTTCTTTGATTTCAGAAAACTTCAGAGGTTCAATCCCAATGCTTTGAAACTTAGGGTGTCATCTTAATTTGGCTTATCGTTAAGGGGGGTTAATGTCCTGATACATCATTATACACAAGAATGTATGGAGAAGGGGATTTAACACTATTTTCTACGCCTGAACATCCTTGATGCCGCTCACCATCTAATCTTTTCTCCTACATAAAGGATAGTTGCTTTTGATGATTGCATTGGGAGTCCAACAACGTTTGTATGTAGCTCAATGGCAATTGTGTGCTTATAGTCAGCACTGGTAGTCTTCTCAGTAATCTGTCGCCTACTGGAAGTTGTTCTGATGCTCAGCTTTTGCCAACATACAAGCGTACATCTTTGGATTTCAGCAGCATCCTACTTCATGTCCTATATGTCATTCCTGGAGTTGTCATTGGTAAGGTTTTGCAGCCTCTGACTTTTTGCACTGTGTGTGGTACAGCCTGAGTCTTGTTCAGGCCCTCCTGCATCTCTGCCTGTTTAGGCAGGCTTTGCCAAGGTGCCATGTTTCCCATTTCTGTGATGCCATGATCTTGCAGTCCCTCTCATCCCTGGGAGGCTTTGATTCTGAAAGATGTGAAGAGGAAGAAAGCATCAAGTCACTGAAGTCCAGGTCTGTTTGTTTGAGTGCTCACCAGCTCTGCTTTGGCTGACTCCCTGATGGGGTTTGGTGGACATAGCTGCTGTTCTTCGTTCTCCTTGAGCACGATCTGTCACTGACTTTGCAGATGTTCCTGCTTGTCCCTGCTAGGAATTTCTGCACAAGCCAGTGGCTGGCAGGTGCTGCTGGAGACAGGATATTGGACTAGGCAGACCTCTGCTCTGACCCAGTACTGCTGTTCGTACGACTCTCACAGCATCTGTTTAATCAGTAGAGTATATCAGCTGGAGGGAAAAAACTCTGAATGTTTTCTGTTATTTTTATTTGCAAGAGCCTAGACTGGGGAGTTTTCCAGTTATATGGTTTTTAGGTTTTCAGGCTTGTTGCAAAAGCAGATGGACAATAAGCTGCGTCATACTCACCTGCAAGCAAACAAATGGCACCGTCTCCAGTATGATTAATTTTGCTGTAACAGAGAGGCTGCTGTTCCTGTAGTGGGCATTAATGTGCTTGCTGCCCTATATGGGTTAACATCTCTATTCACGTGCATTTTAAAACACCTTAAGTTAGATATCAACACGCTTCCCCTTGCTCCAGCATTCCAGGACCCACAGAATGAGGCTGCCTTCCTCTTCCTTAGGATGCTGTTGGTTAGGTGTAGGGAGTGTTCTGACTTTCCCCATTCTGAGGATGGTAGATAGGGCATGAGAAGATCGGACGTGTAACAAGAAAAGTGTTCTCCAGCAGTTCCTTTTTTAGACTCCTCTGTTCTCCTACATGCTGTATCTGTGTCATTTCTATTTACCAATGCATCTTTCTCCCAATTTTTCTACATTTTCTTTAAATATTTTCCTGCTCTGGAATCCACTTTCTCTTAAAAAAAAAAAAATCAACCCCAAACATGAGCAGCTGGGGAGCGTTTTTCCCTTAAGCTTTCTACTGTGTTGGAATAGTCGCTCTGTTACCTTGATTTTGTTTATTGGTAGGATACAAATACATGTATATTTTCTCTCCATTTACCACCTACATGTTTAATATTGTGAAAAGCTTGTTTACTGGAGTTGTGTATCATGAAACCTGCACTGCTTTCAGTGGTGGTCAGCCAGCAAGAACAGCTTGTTACGACTTCCACACGTGGTACATCCAGTGCCATACGTGTGGATGGTGTCATAGGAGGTGTTGGCCGATACAAACAAAATCTGCTGCCTTTAAAAGGAAAAGATTTGCTTTTCAGTCTGGAGAAAATTTATCGAGAAGCATATTCATGCTAATATTCTTTTCAACAAAATTATCAAGAAATTTAAGTGATAGAACTAAATATGTGCACAAAAAGTCATAATATTTTCTCCTTTAAGCAGTTTTATTACTTCTATTACCTGCAAGTACCGAAAAGGAATATTACCAACATTTGAAACATACTTAAAATTCCCACTCTTGTTTTAAAGTTCTTGAAAGGTTCTGTCTTAAAGCTGAAGCCAGTTTGTTAAGTCGGCTCACTGCAGTGTAAGTATTGATGGATAGCAACATTTTCGTAGGTAGCACATTTTGCAGTATGATAAAGTGGCTTTACTTTTCTCAGCATCTTTCCAGATGCTGTGTAAAATAATCTACGTAAATCTAACTATTGCAGATTAACCTTCTTAGCTGTCAGGTCGCAGATTTTATTTATGTTTTCGCTGATCAGATTAAAAATGCTGCAGACACAGGTTGTGTTGTTAATATTAAATTTTGTATTCCGGTCTGTAATAAATGACTTTCCTCTGTGCATTGGAAAAACTGGTTAGTAGAGCTCAAAGAGAGTTTAATTAGTAGGCTGTTTATGAGACAGAATAGGTATTCTGAGTCATTGTTCAGAATTACTGTGAAATTTCTTGGTGTTTTGGTGGCTTTTGTTTTTTGTTGTTTGACAGAGGCTGAGGTACAAAACCCTAAATGTTGCTGAATTAAATAATTTAATGACAAAATTACCAGGGCTTTTTGAATTTGCAGTCAACCAGGTTTCAGATATTGCTCTAGCAGTACATTGTTATGTCCTACTTAATATTCTTGTTTTGCAAAACAAACCCTTGTTTTTCTCCAGTTTTATGTGCCTCTGCCATTTCCTTTAGGCTGGAAGCGTTACTGCCATTGTTGCCACATAAAATCCTTCCAGGTTTGATGGTGGACTGGATTGTCGTATCTCAGCTGTGCCTTGCCTTTGCTGATTCCACTGCTTTCATAGCTCTTCTCAGGGAGAGAGCATATTCTTGGCCTTTTAACAAAAATCTCTCTCCTGTAAGCCAAGTTGCATGTTACTTCGTTAAGCCACGACTGAGTTTTCACTCTGCCCATGCAGTTCTCTGACCCATCACGAAAGTGGGAATGTTGGTCAGAGCACAGGCTCCAGCATGGTTCTGTCCTTCTGCCTTTCTTCTCCCACCACTCACTACCATCATCTTCTAAAATAGTGGGTTTTTGCGTAAGCTTTGACTCTGGGTGCCTGGCATCACGTTTTTTGTGCAAAAGTTTGATACATTTGCACTAAAACTCTGCACGTGGCACAGTATGGGATCACTGCGATCTGAACTTACTGTCCCTTTGGTTGAAACCTGACGGGTGAAAAACTACTCTGGTTCTTTCGGTTTCCTTTCACTTTCTGCTCCATTATTCAGTATTAATTTTTTTAGTTGCCCTCCACTTTTCATCTAAATTTCAGAAATGCCACTGTTCAGGATGGGATGCAGGAAGGGAAGATGAATCTGCTGTAATGAAGCATGTACCTCTTCCATGACCTGCAGGTTCACACTGTTGGAGTGCCTTTTCTCTTTGGTTTCAGACCATGTAGTTTTTTTACCCTATTGTAATTTCATCTTCTCTTGTAACAGGGTTAAGTAGCACACTTTTAATATTTTGTCTGCAGTTCTTGGTCACAATTTAACCAAAGGATAGCATATTTTAATGTTTTAACCCTGGACATTTCTAATCATGCATCTTTAGCTGCTCTCAAGCATTAAGTCATTCTTGATTTTAAAAACATGGTGGTTGCTGACATTTGCATCAAATTTGTGGCTTTCCTTATTTCCAGTACATTTCTTGTTGAGTGCAGTCTTTACTGTTCTCTGTGTGCCACTGACCCAGCAATGCTGTATCCCCTCTCCATGATGTGACATTGCCTATGTGGGATGTGAAAGGCTTCCTACCACATATTGCACGCTTTATGTAGTGCAGTGACTTCTTTAATTCCTGTTGAAGGTTTCTTTCCATGCTGCTGCTCACCATTTTTTATGTCCTGGTGTGTCTGTCTTTTTTTTTCCCTGAGTCTATTTGTGTTCACTTTTTCTTACAGAATATTAGTTTAACTTATCCTGTTTGTTTCTAATGTCTACGTTCTTGTGTTTAATTCATCTCTTCAGCACTGAATTTACTGTTCGGGATAGACAAGTCATGGCTGTTTCTTGTCCATTCATGCCTGTCCCCAGAACACTGGATTTTTATAGTACAGTCTCTGTTGTGTTCTGGGACAAAGCAGGGAGGAGTGCAGCCTTGCTCTTCTCAGAACAGCTGCTAATTCAGAGGCTGTGTGCTCCTTGAAGGAAGGGGGAGGAGAAGATGAAAAGGGAAGCAAGAGATGTCAGCTGAGGGGGGAATCCAAATATTTGTTCAGAAATGGAACTCAGTTGTCTGACATAGATCAGGAGCAGTAGCTTCTGAAAAAGTACTTAATCAGTTGCTTGCTGTAGCGTGGACGCACTCATGCTTAAAATCCAGGTTTACATTTAAAGAAACGTGATAAAGGTGGGAAAGCAAAAAAGAAAAAGGAGGGAAATACATTGTGCATCATCAAATGCGTGTGTCTACAAGGTACCTCCAGCCCAGCACAACTCACAGTGGTCCAATAATAAGGTTACTGCCTTTAGAGTGGGGGAGATGCAGTTTTAGGTCCATGTTCTAGTGACTGTGTTACTCTGTCCAAGTTCACCCTGGAAATCTTGATGCCTTTCAGTTTCTCTTCTCCAAAATAGGAATAGAAGTGCTGTTCTCAGTGGTGTTTGAGGAAAGGTGCGTTACAGAGATAAAATGCTTCCATGCTACAGTAATGGGAACCGCAGAGGACTCCAGCCAAGTCAGCAGCATCTGTCTCAAACTGCCACTTAAGCTTTGCATGCAGATTGGTCCCTGTCCTCAAGTACAGTATAATTACACAGCTGACTTTGTTAAAACTCTGTGTAGCATGCAGGTAAGAGCAAAGTCTTGTTTCAGATGAGATGCCGAACATCTGAAACGCTAGAAGCCTTGAAGAGACTGTAAGGCGCTATTTGCAGGAGTAGGCATGTTTCATATTGCTGCTGTGGTCAAGTTTAAAATGGAGTAATTCTATGTTTTTGAAAGCCCTCTTGAAATTTCTGCGGGAGGAGGATTTTCGGAAGAATCTAGTGGTGTTGAGCAGCAGAGGCTCTGTCAAAGCATGCTCCATCTTGTTCTGATTTCTGGGTGGATGTGTGGGGCTCTTGCAGAATGAGAATCATTACTGTGTCTAATTTTGAGGGACAGCGGCTACTGTCAATTGGTATTTAATTTACATGAGAACTGCTACTGCTTCAGCATCTCTGAAAATCAAGACATTAAATTACTCCGTCTTGCATCAAGGGATTTGTCGAAACTACAGAGGAGGACAAAACTTGTGTAATCTCCTCTGGCACTGCCTGGTGAAGGCAGGCTTTCTACCTCAGCAAGGTGCTGGTTGAATGACCTTTCTTTCTGTTGTGGGGAGCTTGCAGTTGGGTTTTGGGGGGTCTTGCTTTGTTTTGGGGGTTACTGTGTTCAGGTCCTGGTGGTTCTCTTCTAAACAGAGATACAGAGGTCCAGGGGTCGTAGTTACCTCACTAGCACTAATCGTTTCATCACTTCAGCTACATTTATAGGATTTGTTTCACGCTTTGTGCAACACTTTTTTTATTCCTCTTTTATTTTTCTAGGCTTGTTGTCATGGTATCTGGCACTTCCCATTCAGATATTAAAATTGAGTGAGTGGTGTCTGTATGTCTGGTTCATTTTCCCTCACTTATCCTCTCCCCGAGGGAGAGTTTTACGTGGGATGTAGCACGCTGTTTGCAAGGGCTTCTTCAGGGGAATTATTTTTTTTAATCCCATAGCAGTGTCTCTGGAGAAGGCCTGGTGCAAAGAAGCCCCTTCCACTTGGACTGGGGTGTATTAAATCCTGCCTGCGTAGGTCTCCCATGGGAGCTTATCGTGCAACTCACGGCACCTCCTAAGCCCCTCAGAAAGGCTTGTCTCCTGCACGAATGCACTTTCATCTGTATCTCTCTGGCATTGCTAGGATGAGGGCAGTGATAGGAATTTTCTCCCTGCAGTTTCCTGATGGGGAGGGCCCAGCCTTTGCTATTTGGAGATCGGGGCTCCTGTGCCTTACAGGAAGAGTTTGAGGGGTCTTGTCCCATCCAAGCAGGTTTGGGTCAGCATGTGCGCCTTTGCAGGTGCTCTGGATGTAGAGCTAGGCTTCCGCCTGCAGAACACGGAGGGATTTTCCCAGAGGTTTAGGTTTAGATTTCTTTATTTGTTATGAAACTACAAACCTGTTTCAGAAGGGAATCTGTTACAAGGGTGTCCCAGTGCGAGTCTGGATTGGATTGCATTTAAATACAACAGACTTTTCCTAGTCTAGAAGGGGAGTCTTCTCAAAAGAACTAACAAGGGCACCCAAAATACAGTAGTTTGATGGAAGGTTCCCAAACAAAACCTGTACCCAGTCACCTTCCTGCAAAAGGCAAAACCCAATCTGTTTGCTACTCATCCTTCTCTCATATTTGCATTGAGAAAGACTTCACATTTTTCCCTGAATTCTTGCAAAAGTGATTGTAATAGGAGAAGGAAGCTTTCTTGCTAAGCATGGACAGCATATATTAAATAAATCCTAGTCTGCACAATTATAAGGAGGCTGTATTCTAAACAAGCTGTAGACTAAATGGATGCTGTGATAAAGAACTGCACTAGGCACAGAGTAAGTTACCTTCATAGCTGGGTTATAGCGACTTGTGACAATGACAGCCTTAGCTTAATTGTTTGTTCCAAGGAGCACCGTGCGCAGAAGCTGCTTCCCTCCTGGCTTGCTTCTGGTGTGACTGCAGTGTGCATCGCTGGGCTGACAGCAGGTGCTTCTCCTCGATAAAGGATGAATGAGACAGATGTTACTGGTATAAAAAAGCATGAGATGAGGAGCAGGGTTTGAACTGGTCTCATGATCAGATCTTTCTCCCTTGATCTGAATATTCTCTCCTTAGCTTACCTCCTTCTTTAGGTAAACAGCAGTATTTGGTAACCGTCATAGAAACGAAAAAAATGAAGCAGACAATTCACTTTGACCCTCTTTGTACACTTTTAATGTATCTTTTCAAGGGTATTTATGTAACCTTCTCCGAAGGGTTCTACTTCATGCAGCTTTTCATATGAGTTGCAATCATACTTTGTCCTTCCAGGAATGTGTTTAAAACACTTCTGAAATGGTTTGGAGGGTCACAGGGTTGTGCTTAGAAAGTGGACTAAGCTGGAGCAGGACTTACATTGGATGTTAGTAAGTCACTTCCATTACTGTTATTTAGAAGATGGAAAGCACGAGGAGTCTTTCTCTTGCCCATCTCTCTCTTGTTTGCTGCTTTCCTTGCAGCCATCCGTAGGTGGTATTTATTGGGAACATCCCCAATTCACGAGAATCTTTGGGGAAGGTTAAAGAGCAAGTGCAGGTCCACTCGGAAGAGTCGCAGGTGGACAGCAAGTAGAGCTCAGCTGCTTCAATAGAGAGAAGCTCACGCTGGCACCAGTGTCTTCCCTAAACACTTGCCGATGTTGGAACGGGCAAAAATTGGAGCCAGGAGGCTCAGAGAACTCGTGGCAAGCATTATTTTATCTTTTGGTCCCAAACCTGGAGTGACTGAAGGCTGTTGCTGTCTGACAGCTTCTGCCTGGCTAATATGGATGAACTGTCAGACGTGGCCTACTTCTGAAGGAAGGGATTGTGTGAGGAAAGCATCGGCGCTCGGTGGCGTTCGTGTCATGGCTGTCAGGCGGGCAGCTTTAATTGGATTTTACGTTTGGGCAGGGGACAGCAGAATCCACAATTTAAGGCAGTTTACATTGTTACTGTCCCATTTTGTGCATGTTTTCATGAGTGACTGTTTATAGTGGGGACCATAGAGTTCTAATGTGACTTCACATTCTAGAGTAGTCTGCTTTAAAGAAAAAAATTACATTTTAAAATTTTAACTTACCCAGTCACAGATGAGAAATTTGAAGTTGTACTCTTCTATATGTTGCTTTTAGAATAGTTTCCAGCAATAGGAAGGTTTCAGACTAGTCTGAAAAAGTAGTTTACTTCTACTTCCCTTGTGGGAAAGACTGCAGTAGGAGCTGTGTGGAGAACATCCAGCAGGAGCAACGTATCTGTAGACCTTCAGAGTAGAAGAGACTTTTGGGCACTAAACACATCTCGCCAGAACCTTCCCAGGATTAATTCTGCTTGAGCTAGAGCATAGGTTGGGGGAGGGGGGGGGGATCTGAATTTTCACAATTTCTGGTGATAGAAGAGCTGACAAAATGGTTGGTAGGTAGTTAAAATAATCTGATACCTTCAGTGTCAAAAACCAAATGAATGTCTTCCCCAGGAAAACGGCATTTGCTTTGCTTCTCGTCTGGTTTCTCATGTTTCAACTGCCAAGCGATGGGACTTGGGATACATAACTCCATGTTTTATCTGCTGGACAGACATTATTAAAAAAAAAAACAGTCTGTACTTCAGATGAGTACTAAGGTAGTACTGTTAAAGTTCAACTTCACCTTTTTCGATCAGGTAGACAGACTGACCCCCACCTTTCCATTGAAGCAGTTTTTCAGTCCTGGAGTCTATTCTCATGGCACCATCGCCAAGGCATCGGTGTCTCTCATGAAGCGTGTACACCAGGACTGGGCACAGTCCTTCAGCAGCAAAACATTCGGCCAGATCAGAAGCAGCGATTTTTCTTTCCCGAGTGTGTGGCTTTTATGCCAAGAAGAATTGTTTTAACCCTTTTGGCAGTGTTGCAAGCTTTTGGTGTGGTTGATTATCTGTCACCCTGTATCATAGTCCTTCATTTCTCATTTTGAAAGTGTGCCACAGTTAACTGGATTTGTCGGGATGTAATTTTGGGTTTGTGCTATTTAAATGTATGTATTTGTAGTTTACTGAGGAGCTTAAATTGCTTTGTACCTTCGCTCTGTCCTCTTTGTTCTTATCTTCTCATCCCGTCTTTCCTTGGTCAGTGAACTTCAGGAGCAAGGATTTTGGTTTTTTCCACTCGTTGATGGAAACAAACAGTTTAGGGCAAAGATCTGTTTCCTGAGAGACCTGTAGCAAAACATCTTTCTGGTGACTTTCTATTCACAATTCCTGGTTAGATATCTGTTGGCTGATTATTTTGTTTTAATCCATTTAATGTGTACCATGTTAATTTTGTTTTAGTCAGTTAATAAGCAGTACCAAATCAAGTGCTTTATAGAAGACCAAGTATATCAATGCCATTAAATCGACATTCTTTAAATTTACAAGTCAAACTTGTAATCTCATCAAGAAGGATGTCAGTTTAGTTTGAGAGAATCTGTTTTCCATAGACCTAATTTGATTGACATTGATTTTATTACCCCTCTCTAATTCTTTATTATTAGAGTCCGGTATCGAGTATTTTGTAATTTTGCCTTGCTCAGCGTTAGACTGATGGACCTGTAATTACTTGGGTCATCTAGTCCTCGCTTTTTGATTTTCAGTGCAAAATTGTCTTTCCTGTAGGCTCCTGGAATTTGTTCAGTGCTGTAAGAACTACTGAAAATAGCAAGAGAGCCATTTACCCATTTTTTTGGCGTCTGTTCTGTGCAAGTAATCCAGATCATCTCATTTAAACATGTATAATTTCAGGAGCTCCTGTTTAACATCCACCGGGGTAGCTCGTTAGTACTTCGTATTGCTGCTTCAGGTGTACATAACACATCTGTTTTCTCTGTACTGTTACTATTACTATCTGCTTATGAGTCAGCAGGACTGTTAAGGGATCTTTTTTCTGTAGTCGAAAAAAAAAAAAGCTTTTGTTATTCTGACCTTTACTAGCCAGAGATTTTTTTTCTGGGTTTTTTTTTTTCCAGTTTCCTCCGATTTTTCTGTTTTAACTTAAATTGGTTTGTCTGTTTTCACCTGATCTCAATTTAAAACGGAATTGGCCTAAGCAGACTGGCTTACAAAGGAAGTAAAGGCAAGTACAGGTCTTTACCTGGCACCGGCTTTTTCATAGTTGCAAGTTCTTGGCTGTATGATTAAATATTATAAACAGGGTATATTGATTTTTCCATATTCTTTCTCCTCGTTTGTTTTAATCTTGGTGGATTTTTTCAGCTCTGTGAAATGAAGCCTTCCAAAATACAGAATGTGTCCATGACCAGCTTGGGCTTGGCTTTGCAGGTGGTGTTATAAGACTGTCAAGTCCTTGATAATTTTTAACCCTGGTATCTGTCTTTCACTCTTAGACCTATTCTTTACCAGATTGTAAGAGGTGCGCTATGCTTTTTCTGCACGCTAGATAAAACGTTAGGAAAAAACAGTTGTAATAGTGAAATAACAAGGTGGTGTTTTAAGTTCATCTAGAAACATCTCTTGCCTGCCCTACTGAATCGCAGCATGTGATGAACTATTGGATTCCAAGTCGCAGAAAATATTTACTATTTACGGTGCTGTTCCTGGGAAGTGTAGCATGGGAATGAACTTCAGGGTCTGTGTGGCATCCCACTGAGAGGTCCAGCTGCTTGCTTTGCACTGCCAGATTGCGTCCAAAGAAATGTTACCCTTTCTGAGTACACGCAAGAAGAATACATGATGAAAAAAACTTGAAAGTTTGGACTGCTTCACTGTATTGTAGAACAAATCCTTTTCTTCTTTCTCTGCCAGTAACAATTTTTAGTTCTTTTCATATCTAGAGTCTGTGTTTTGTCTGACATAAGGTGTATTGCTCTTGAGACTAATTTGAAAATAATATTTTTAGCTGGATATATAATTTTTTTGTTTCTTAGCTGGTAAATGTTTAGCACACTAAACCTTTATGATGTCTCCCAGCAGTCGTAAAGCTTTTCACAAATAATTTTTTCTGGGTTTATCTTCTTTTCATTTTTTCTGATATGGCGGGGTGTCTGTCTTCGTTAGATGACTGTGTTTAAGGGAGATGCTTGGAAATACAAACCAAACAAAATATACCCATGAAGCAGCAAGCTCTTAAGTGAACGATTTTTCTCTCCAGCTTCACTGGTACAAAGCGAAGCATATGGCATAAAGCAGCAAGAGGAATTTATTAATTGAAAGAATGCACCAAGATTTCAGTAGGCTGCAAAGGATGTGGAGTTTGGGTTTGGTTTTTTTTAAGATAAAAGGTTTTTTTTTTGAATTAACAGAAAGTAGGTCCTCAGAATGCTGAGTAAATCTACCCTAACTTTTTTGTGAGAATATAATGCAGCCAGAATAGCAATTAATGTACTTGGTATGAAATCAAAGCCAATAGCTTATGAGTAACAGGCCTTAAATTCTATTAGAAGTTTTATATATTTCATGATGTTCAGGAGTATATATGACCAAAAGGAAATTCTGTTTTTTATGTAGCTATTATTCTAAGCAAAATTTTATGACAGTGTAATTGTTTTCTTTAAGCCAGGTTCTGCGGGCATGCATGTGGATGTCTTTGTTCATGTTGGTACTCCTTATCCTTTACCTTGGAGAAAAATATTTTTGTTTCCGGTTGGTAGTGAGAATTGGAGTTGGTGGTACCTAAAGAACTTGAATAGTGTTACTGGAGAACTCTAAGGAAAAGAGCATATGGTCTATAAAATTTTCNTGTCATTCTTTTCTTGTGTTGCCATTATTTCCCTTCCCTGCAGGTTGTGTTGTCTGTGGGTTTGTTATCCATGGTGTCTTCCTTGCAGAGGTATTTACAGAAGTGAGAATTTTCCTATGAGAAATTGATTGTATATATTGTAGAGGTGGGTCAGTCCATACGCCAGTGGCTGGACATGGAAGCCAGTGGTCAGACCCTGACGTAAATCCCAGGGCCTTGCATCAGCTGCTCCTGTTACCTGCGCACCTCTGAAGGTTGGTGAATGGTTAATGGAAAAGTAGGGACACAAACTCAGGTTATCCAAGCCCTGATCCTTGAGTCTCCCTTCCTCTGTAAAAAGGTTCGTTTCCTAGAGAACGGCTTCCTTCTGCCTAGGACTGTTCAGGATCAAATATATTAAGAATTTGATGTGTTCAGAGGCACAGGGATTGTGGCTATACAAAATATCTTAGGTAGACAAGAAGAGGAAGATGTGGCCTGGAAAGCGTCTTTACAGTATTTCTGCTCTGGGCTTCATGCTTAGTCAGACTTCAGTTCATTCTTGGTTAATGTTGTGTAACTTGGGTAAGAATATTTTTGTTGAGATTAATTTAGCTCTCCAGGAAGACTGGATATGTTTTTGTACATTTTTATTAAGTGAAATTGGTTGGATGGAAGTGCTCCCTGCATATATTGTAGGTTAAAACAGCTATTTCTCATCCTTATGCCTGCATGTGGGCATTTTAGGCATGAACTGCAGTGTTTCCGTGGATTTTTAAGGTCTTCCATCACATAGTTAGCAGCTTTTAGTGCTTTGATCTGATTTCCTCAGACAGAAGCGCTCCCTGTATTTGTGTTACAGCGAACGCTGTATATTTGGTGGCGTCTGACTTTGAGAAACACACAGATGCTTTTTTGTAGTCCAGGAGACAAAGGAACAAAGCTTTGTGCTTGGGAGGCAGGATCCGTGCCTCCAGGGCACGTCAAGGCGCTTGGTGTGCAGCTGCTTTCCCAACCTCCTTCATCCCGGTGAGCAGGAGCTGCGTCGCCGTTTGCCGCTCCCTCAGACAGAAATCTTCCACAAGTGCTGTCCTTCTCCTTGGGAGGGATTTCGCAGGTTTCCTTCCTTGTTGCCAGTGAGCGGGAGCACTTGGATCCCCTGCACATCAGCGCCCAGGGGCACATCGTCTGTTCTCCTGATACGCTGAAGGGTGTATGAGAAGGAGCGTGGCTGAAATACAGGACTGCTCACCTGCCCGCTTGGGCTCGCTTATTCTTGAAGTTTTATTATTTGTTTGTTTTGAAGTCTATATGCCTTAATTAAAAAAAAAAAAAAAAGAGTAAGAATTGCTGTGCTTTCCAAATGTGCAAAATAACTTCAGTAGGAGGCTTGAGAAGGGATCTGGAAGCGGCTGTCTGTCATGTTGCATTAATAGAATCGATGCTGCAAAATTGGTACTTGGGAGCTGGGAAAAGATACCCCTTGGGTACTGCTTCTCACAGCCCGTTGCAGACCCGCAGCTCTGGCCCTGTCTGTGTGGATGAGTATATGTAGTGCTAACAGGACGGCCTCTCCGGCTCCATGTTACTGAGCCCGGCTATTAACCAGGTCTCCTCTTTCTGCTGCAAATGCAAACACGGATCTTGCTAGTAAAACAGAAGCTGTTGAAATTATTTTGGCTGCTAAAGTGGGCTCCTGCCATCCCGCGCACGGCAGCAGTTGTTGCACTGTGTTGGTTTTGCCGTTCTCTCTAATACACAGAGGAAGGCTTTAATGCGGTCTCTTGCCCTACTGCGGTTTGATCTGTCCTTTCTCTTCCTATTTACTGGCTGCTCACTGAGCAATAAAAGGAGATGTAAAGGTGGTTGTGTTTCTCAGTCAGCTGCTTCAAGGCTAGTGTTAAAACTCCATTTCCTAATTTTTGTGTTTTAAACACTTACAAACTTGTTTATAAACAGTAGCAGAATTACGTTTTCTATTGTTGTTAAGAGGTGGCCTCGTTACTCTTCTGGACGGTCAGCCAGTTACATTTATTAGGAACTCAGCACAAAACTATTACACAATTGTGCTGTCAAGCCTTGTACAGGCTTTCCAGTAAACTCCTGGGGAAGGCAGCATGGGGGGTTGCTGCTTTCTGTTTTTAAAGTAGCATCTTCAGAGCAGCAATTTAGTTTTTATGTTGCCTTCCACTGTATTAAGGAGATAATGAAATAGTGAAGAACGGCGTAAAGACCATAGGGGAAAGCAGGGATTAAATGAACAGTGTAACAAAATTGTGTTCCCACTCTTGGAAGTTGTTCCTGTACTTAAAAAAAATATTGAGTCTTTTTTTTTTTCCTCATGTTTCAACAGGGCAGAGTTTAGGGTATGGATTCGTTAACTACATTGATCCAAAGGATGCAGAGAAAGCCATTAACACTTTAAATGGACTCAGACTCCAGACCAAAACCATAAAGGTAAGAAAATACAAATGCCTTTTGCTCAATTCAGGAAGTGGAGAAAGCAGTTGAAATGGTTTCTGGCAATTTCATCACTATTTTAATCTCCATTGTAAGGGGCACTCAGCTAACGAGCTCCTCCTTGGAACAATGGGAGGACGTGCAGAAGATGAATCTCTCTTTTCTGAGGTTGCTGCTATTGTTAAAGGGAGGAAAGTAACAGGAAGCTCCTTAAAGCATTGCAGTGATTCTCGAATGTAGAATAAAACAGCTGTAGTGATACCATTATCCACAAACAGAGGTGAAGTACGTGACAGTGTATTCATAAGTTACACGTTTTCTTGTGTTTTAATGGGGAATACCTTGACATGGACCTCTCTTTTAGTAACACATCATTATCAGGTTTTTAAAGTATGTTTCTCTAAAGTTAGAATATGTCATTCTCAAAAAAAAAAAACCCTACCTTTTTTCTCAATTTCCACATCCTTAGTTTGATTTATTCTTCTAAAAGCTGGAGGGATTAGAGATCCCACTGAAGTCTCTCACTTCATTGTTGTAATAGACCATTAGTTATTCAACGACCTTTTTTAGTGGTCTCACAAGAAAAGCAAGTTTCTATACTGTCATGTTTTTTGCTGCACCACTGATAAAGCTTTTTCGAAACAGCTTATGGAAGATTTCCACATCCAGAATTCTGACAAATAATATAGCGTAAGGAATGTGAATCAAAAAAATTTGACGGGGAACAAACAGCCGATCTGATTCGAATTACCTGAAACTGCTTTGGTCGTGTTTGAACGCTGGCTCTTGATTTGTACTGCTTTCTTAATTTTTCTTCTGCATTTAGTTTGTATTTCAAAGCAAAAAATGTTAAAGAATATAAAAATAGGATTTTTACTTTTGAAAATATCGGTACAAATACTGTCAGTGATTTTGTATCTTGCTAAAAAGATGCTGTATGGTCAATACTTCAGTTGTTCCTACCCTTTCTCACTAAAAGTTTTGGTTTGGATAATGTGGTATTCCCTAAAGCAAAAACATTTTTTGGGTTCCTGTGCATCTCTAAGGATTGTTTCAAGCAAGCTTTTCCCTAGTCTGTTTGTGTAGTGAAGAGTAGAAGTCCTGGGCTTGAGGGCTTTGGAAGTGGTGCAGCAGCTGCGTGGTTTACATAGAGAAGGCTACTTCCAAACCTCCCTTGGACCAGCCAGGTTCCATCCCATAGATATGTATGTGGGTTGGGCCCTATATCAAAATGCTCACAGCATGTTTTTGTAGAGTTAAATAGAAAAACTTACAGGTATATGTAAGGCAAAGTGGCAAAATCTACCGTCTGCTGCAGGTGGAAATACATGCTCGGACTCAGCAGTTTCTGCTTACAGTGGAAAGTTGAGCAGTAAGTTGCTCTCCAAATTGCTTTTAAAGGCACATTATCAGGAAAAATATAATATTTTGAAAGTACTGACCTATCTTCTAAACACTTCATGAAAAACTAAGTAAACTTGAAAAATATAGATCAGTTTTTGATGCAGCACTTCTGTATTTTGAACATCATTCAGCACTAGAAAGGGTGCTACATTTCTTGTCCTAAGTACCTGTGTTGCTTTGCCTCTTTTTTTTTTTATCTTTGTGAGCCAGAGCAAATGCTATTGAATTCATGATATTCCAAGGTTACAGGAAACACATAAGCTACAAAAAGGCCTCCAAAAATTCCAACGCGCCCCAGTTATTATTTTACATTTATCTCGCATGGAAAATTAAACCATTTTACCTGCCTTTTTATCACATGTAGCAAGATTTTTTTGTTATCCGGGAAGTTCCCATGCTAAAATGTCTTTGCTGAATGTTTTTTTTTTTTTCTTTTTTAATTCAGTATAAATTTTAGGAATACAAGTGGTTTATTAGGTTTGGGGGTTTCATGCTTATTAATAGCTAGCAGATCTTTATAGAATACATGACTCTTTGGGCTCTTGAAAACTATTAAAATTTAATCATAAACAAAGAGATCGACCCAACCTACATGCATAGGAGCTGCATAATTTCTTCAGTGACTGGGAGAATGAGTATAGACTTTTTTAAATAAAATTGTTTTCAAGTAAGTGTTTATGCAGGTGCCTAAAACCAACCCAAGGGAGCCTTCTGTGCAAATAGCAAAGCTTTAGATACATGGACATCTAATCAGCAGTTTCCAACCCCATTTTTAATTACAGAATCGCATGGCATTACCTTACCTTACCCCCTTGGTTTTTTTCTGTTTTTAATTATGTTTTGCTCTTAGAAACCTTCATAAATTAGGTCCACTTTTCTGGTTCTGTGTGATGAGGGTGGAGGTTTGCTGATGTTCACGCTAACCGAGTGATGAATCGTGGGTTTGCTGCTCCCGGCAGCGCCCGTCTTGCCGGAGATGTCCCTGGTTTCCAAAGGGTTGCAAAGCAGTGAGAAACCGTATTCGGTGCCACTGAAGTCTCCGAGCTTTCCTGTTGCCCCAGCGTGCCCCTTTCCAGCATCTCACAGCGGTTTGTTATAAGGTTGAAGTACTTTAATTTGTGGAGTTACTATATTTGATTATCTGATCTGATTACTTTAGTCTAGCTATAGATGTCCTTTAGTTATTAAAAACACACTTTCGATGCATTAAAAAAGCCAGTCTCAGAAGAACGTACAGAAAGGGATTTTGTGCATATAGTTTTGTAGGCTAAAAAATATTTAATTAAATATTAGAGTAGGATTGAGCTGGAAAAGTACTGAGCATTACTTTCTTCTGTTTGCTTCATGAGTGTGGTTGGATTTTATGGCCCAGAATGACTCTGTGATGACCTATTGATGGAAAGGCTGAACCTTGGCCTCCGCCCGTGTACTCTGGGTGGGTGCAGCCCTGCGGGTAGCACTTCTCTGGCTGCCTTTTGTTTGGAAACTGTTTTGACGGAAAGCTGAAATAAATAATTTGTGAAAGCCCTTTTACAGGGGCGGCTTACTTCTGCTTTCCAAGGTCACCTTGGTTCTGCTGGCTGTGTCCCATCTCTTTGCTCAGTCGTGGGCTCTGCTGTCCCTGCACCTCGGTTGAACATGAGCTGGCGGGGGGATATATTTGCACTCACTTTTTGACCCTGCAAGGCTTAATTCCTGTTTAAAAAAATACATTTCCTTTGTGTGTCCCCAAATCCTGTCCTTTTCACATCTGTAATGTTTTTGTGGCAGCTTAATGTTCTCCCTCTCTCTCCTGATGCCTTGCAAAACAACCATGCAGTCACAGGAGGAACTGGTTTTACAGCAGGATCAGCAAAACAGCTAGGCACAGTCCGCTCTCAGATGTGCGGACTAAAATAACTGAAGAAATGTTCTTTTATTATTTTATTGTTACAATAAATAATCCCTTTTCACTGTGGCAGCTAAAATATTTATGTGCATTTTATTTAAGTCAATGATGCTCTTTCAAGTCAAAGTTGAGAGGTGACTATTTACAGAATATCTGTTTGGGGAAAGCATCGAAGGAAGTGTTATGCGTTTGGTGGTAATAGGTTATACACGTTATGTTCCTCCTCAGTTGATCATAGCGTATATTTTATTTACGCCATTTCATAGCAGCATCATCTTGCGAGGGAGAAAGGCTTCACTTTATTTTTACAGCTAAAGCTTGACATAATTCTACAAAACAGCTTAGAACGAGGGGAAGATACAGTGTGTGTTGAAATATATATTCCAGAAATTGAATCTATTTTTAGAAATTAAATTTGCCCATCCATAAAAGCGTATGAAAGGTCACTGCTGCTGTTGAAGATTGCCTGGCAATTCAGTTGCATCAAATATCAGGAAGAAAATAAGATGTGTGATGCATGGGGTACAGATTGTTTAAACTGTGCTGCTTTGCCCTGAAAAAAAGGACAGCATCTGAAAGGATGCGAGGGAAGCGTTTTACAGTTTACGTGAGGATTCAGGTGACCTGGCTTCATGTTGGGGGGTGCTGGAACAAGGGCGGAACAGAGTTTTGAAAGCAAGTTTGAAATCTGAAAAAAGCCAATGGCCCCCTGAGGCACAGTCTTGTGTCCCCTCTCCTGCCTTTTCTCTGCTGCCTGAGAAATAGGATTGTTTCTGTCTTCCACCGCAGGAGCAGGCAGCTCGCTGTGACGCTGCTGGAGCAAAGAGAGAAGTCTTCAGTGCGAAAGGGGAGAGGAATCTGGGTTGTCTGAGCCCTTGGTGCCTTCCAGTTTTCAAATCCGTCAAATCTATCAGACGATAAAATGCCAAGCAGATAGGATCGTTCCTCTGTAGTCAGAGGCTTTCTCTATACCTATTTAATTTTCAGTTCAATAACATGGAATATAGCTATCGCTGTTTTAACACCTCCTATCATTAGTTCAAAATGTGGTTTTGTGCTTTACTCTCCGGTTTTGATCAATAGGACTGGATGGTCCTAGTTTAAAATACAGTGTATAGGGCTGTAGGAGAAAGCACTCCCATGTTTTCTGGAAATGAAGTAGTAACGTTACTGCTTAAATATCTTGCTATTTATCTTGGTGTCTCTGGCGTTTTTCAAAATGCCAGATACTTCTACAAAATTCAGGCACTAAATCTGTCCATGTTAAGTCTTGTAATTGTCTGCGAAACTACAAATCGTGCTGTCACTGTAGGGTAACCGAATAACAGCCACCTCGGACTTCTCCATCCTACGAAGTCATTTGTCAGAAAGATTGCCTTCGAGCCGTGCTCGGCGGGCGGAGGAGGAAGGCTGCGGCAGCGAGTGATGGGCGAAAGAGCTGCCTCTTCTGCACCTCGTCCCGAACCGCTTGGGAGGTCTGGGGGGTTCTTAAACCCAACAATTTCAGTTGTGGCCAGAAAGTGCTGGTTTGCTGATAGTGATGGTAGCAGAGCTCTGGTGTGGTCCCTTTGGTGCAATGCTCTGCTGAAAACCCTGTGTTTTCCACTCGTATTCTCCTGTAGCCTGCCCGGGGCCTACCTGCCACCGAGCCGGCTGGCCACCACCTGCTGCTTTTCCCCATGGAGAAATGGGATGTTGTGCAAGGCTGGGTGTTAAGGGGAGGGTGTAGAGAGACCTGGGGGTACCGGGGTGTGTGCGTGGGACCCAGGGAAAACAAAATACAGAAAGGAGAAGACACAGAGAGAGGGCTTAGGTGTTCTATGGGGGACAGGAGGTGGAGGGTCGGGGGGGTGGAAGATGCTGGGAGGATCTGAGCGTGTTGGACTGTGGCAAAGCAGGATGTGCCTTTCTGAGGTTTCCCGTGTATGCAGTTGCATCAGGCCCCGTTTGCGTCTGCGGACTCAGCGTGCTCTGCACCCTCATCAGCTGCCTTCAGACATGCTCAGCTGTGTTCGCCTGAGCTCCATGAAAGCATCGCAGAGGGTGGAGGTGTGAAAGAGCATGCACGCCTTTACTTCCCAGAAAATTCAGATTACAGGCATTTGCAGGCTGCAGATTTGGGATGTAGTTGTTCTACAGTTCCTTTTAAAAATAAGATAATTGCTCGTTCCTTTTTTGTGGTAGCTCAGAGTTAGTCATAAAAGGGGTCATCTGCTGTGACTGCTGCACCCTGGAACAAAGCCTTGGACAAGAAACTGCATGGATGCCACAGACCTGGAAAGCCTCAACTGAATTTACTTTGGTTTTACTCTCTGTCTGTGTAACCTTTTGGACTTTGTAGTGCTTGTTAATAAATCCTTCGCCACCCTTTGTGCCCGTGGTGATGCTGCTGCTTGAAGGACATTTCAGTGCTGTATTTGAAGGTTCAGATTTGGCTCCGCTGCTTTCAGCGGGCACCGGAGAGTCTTTACATGTTAGTTTTGTGCATCTTGTCGTAATCGAGATCTCTCTTTTAACTGCCTCAGTTTTGCCAATGAATCCTTTTCATTCCACAGAGCCGCAGCAATTATTTCTCTTAGCCCTGCTCTTGATACAGCCAGAGTGCTGCTAGGTTGTTATCTATGGGTGTCTTTCCTGAAATGATGGGATAGACCATTGTATCTTACCTGCAATCATAATTAATCCCAGTAAAATGGCATTGAATCACTCAACAGTAAACTACATAATCACTCCCCTCCATCCCCCAGCCAAGGGCTTGGAGAAGAAAAAGGACAAAGCCGAGCAAGCAGCGGATGTGAAAATACTGCAGATTCTGGTCCTCAGCCTCTGGACCAGAGGGGTTTTGTGTGTGATTATTCTGAAAAAGCATATAGCTTTCACAGGAGGGTTTCTTAAATCTGGTTTTGCACAAGATTAGGACAGGGATGAGGGCCTGGAAGTGGCTGTGGGGAATCGTCTCTTCTGGCCGCAGCCTGTCCTCTGGTGTTAAGCTGATTTTACTTCTAGTTTTGTATGTGTGTGAAACAAGTGAGATTGTGCTTATTTACACGTGTGAAGCTCTTTGAGTGGTCGTGTTAAAGCACTTCTAGGTCGTACCAGTGGAAGAAGAGGCAGCATGTGAGGGAAAGGTTGTCCCCATTTTACATGTTTGGACCTCAGGCAGGAAAAAAGCAAAGTGACTCACCCCAAAAGTCGTGCAAGAAATCCTACTTCTCAGAGCATGTCACGCAAAGAGGCAAAGCCAAGTCTTCAGAATTATTAAGGTCACCAAGCAGTTCAGTATTATTGAACGTTACACAATTGTCATCTTCGAAAGCCGCCCAGGGAGTCCTGTAACACTGACTGCACCTTACTTCCTCGTGGCTGGAGAGATGTCCCAGGGATTGCAGGTACCATCGGTGGATGGGTTGATGGCCCATGGATGCCTGTGCTGCCATGCAGCACAGTCTGAATAAAGGCTTCTGACTTGTCTCATGTTCCCCAGGTGAGTAACGCTGGATGCAAAGCAAGGCATACATCTACTTGGAGAAGTTCTGGTTTTGAAGGACATGAGCTGCTGGGTTGCTTGTCAGGAGATGTTTTGATGGGGGCAGGGTGGCTCTGCTGGCAGTGCTAGCACATCATTTCAGGGAAGGATCGTGCTGCTCCTCTTGGGAGTAGATGGGAGTTGGGTTTTGGGAGAAGGCTTCTAGAAATGGGCTTAATGTTTGAGAAGTCCAGGATTAGCGTATGTGCTGGAGGCATCTCTTGTGATGAGCAGCAGTGAAGTGGTTAAGGGTCAGTGTTTAAAAGGTTGCTGTTGCGTGTCCAGCGCCTTGCCTCTGGAAGACAAATGGGATGCGCTGGTGCCGCCGGGTGCCTTGGCTGTGGGCTCTGACTTGGAAAGACAGCTTCAGTTTAGCTGCTGAAGAGTCTTGGGGTTAAAAATTCTTCAGAAAGTTTTCTACGTGGGAAAATGGGTGGGAAATCAATAAGCAAGATAATTACTTTAACGCAGAGATATTTTCTGCGCTCCTGAACTAAAATGTGCATTACCGTGGAAGATATGAAACGCTGGACCTTACGACTGCAGTAGTGTTTGGAGACAGTGCTGCAGGCTCTTGAGATGGCTGAAGAGAAGCCCTTACACAGGCTGATGTTCAATGTCAGATGAGAAACATCCTAGCAAATGTTTTTCACAGTTAGTGTGTATATATTTATAGAAACTAATATTGGAGGCCAGCAAGCCATAAAATGAGTTGTACAGTATTTTATTATCTTCCTTGCGAACTTGACCAAAGAACTCCTAAGTGATCTTACGCGGTAAAATATAACACTGTTGTTTGACCTCCAACTGTCAGCAAATGGACAAACATTTTAATGCTGAGCAATGCCTGAGTCAAACAGTAGTTTGGCATTCTCAGTCTCATTTATTTGAATTTCTTCTGGTGGTTAGGATTTCCGTATTCTTTTCTTTCTGAACGCACTTTTATTATAGGCCACTAAAACTGCCCGGGGGGAGGGGGGGGGGACCACCAAACATTTTTAAGTGTGAATATAAAGAATCAATGTAGCATCCTTGCGCAGTGCTTTGTGGCTTCCAATTATAAAAATGGGATCTGATCTTGGCTCCCGTTTTAACCTTCGCGGCACAAGGAGCTTCTGGTGTGGTGGAGGGTAAGGGTGGGCGATTTCTTCCTTTGATAGCTAATACGTGGGAAGACATCCATCCTCGGTACTAACTGAATAATGGCTTGAAAGCAGGATGGCACAGTCTAACTGATCGATTTGTCATTGGCTGACCTGAGAGAGAAGATGAAAAAGATTCAAAAGCAGATAAATAATTGACATTACTAGTCTTGGGTCCATCCAGCTCACAACCTTTTCTCCTTGATAATAAAAATGGCTGAGCTGCTTTTGGCAGGTTCTTTGTTTTGGCAGGTTCTTTCTTTGGTGCAGGCTCCCCTGCAACCTGAATGTTTGATTGCAGGAGGGAATAAAGATTAGACTTGAGCGGCGATAGGTGTTTACATGTGCTGTGAGTAGATGGATCTGAGAGCGTGTGCGGTCTCCTTCCACTGCGTGTCTGCAGGGCCCACAAGAGCAGAGCATTTTCTGTACGTAGAAGTGTGTGTGTGTATGAATAAGAACCATCAAGCACTCAGTGCTCCGGGAAGTAGTGTTTTTGGCATATCCCAGTACTTTTTATCTTCCCTGTAATGTGGCATTTGGTTAATGAATGTGCCAGAGTGAGAAAACCCAAAGGAAACCCCTGGCTGTTTTCCCAGGAACTTTATTAATTTTGCAGCTCTCAGTTTTGAGGTACAAGTAGGGTTTCTACCCCCACTCCAGAGAGGCTCTGAAGTGTTTTTTTAAACAGTTACTCCTAAAGCAGGTTAAACTGTAGGTGTCTGAATGCTTAGTGTACCCCCCTTAAAGTAAGGCATTTGTGGAGCGTGGAGAGAGAGTCTGCTTTTCTGAATGCCCCGGCACGGGATACAAATGAGAAGCTGCTGACGTGAGACCACCAAACCAGGCACAGTCAAAACCAGTGATTTTCAGCATGGTGTCTGTAGGTGAAAGCACAGTGTGGTTATCCCTGGTTCCCCCAAGCACCTGGCTTGATCTTAGTTACATAAAAGCCAAGCGGTGCTGCATGTGTTCTGGTCCTGGAGCATCAGGGGGGTGTTTGGGACCAGCAATTAACTGACTTCAGTGCTGCACCTCAGCGAGAGCTCATGGGCTGTGAGGTCCTAAATTGCTGAGGCACGAAATAGTTTCCGCCCCAGTATCCTTCTCCCTTTCAGCACTGATCTCGGCACCTGAAGGTTTCTCAGCTTGTTACATTTGCTTGTGCCTTTGTGCCGTGCCTGAGATTGCCTCTGATGCAAATGTTTTATCTAACCCCTTTTTCACATTTCTTTCCCTAAATTTTTCCACCTCCTCTCTTGAGCCTTCTCTGTAAATGTTAGATTTAAAAGGTTATGTACAAACATGTAAGTTATAAAGAAGTTGCCAAAAACCTTAAAATCTAGAATCTTTAGAGATTGTCTGCTATTATGCAGAGAAGATTGTGAAAGCAAATATTAGTCATTCACATCATTTTCTGTGTTGAGTCAACATCTATTTTTAGGTGTGGAGCACATAAAGACAACTCTTTGACACATAAAACACATAAAGGCATCCACTTGACATCATTTGTGTTTGGGCTAAGGCTCAGGAAGAGGGGAAGACAAGAGTATGTGTGATGGGACCCCCCCCAGTTCCTTCCAGGACACATTTTAAGACATAATGCAGGAATGTACTGATCTGTTTATATTTAAACAAATCAAGATGAAGTGCAAAATACTCAGGTTTGGATCCAGTGCTATTTCAGATGTGTTGCAAAGTAATTCTTCGTGATCCGTGCTGAACACTTGCCATTAGGCTTTATCCAGGAAGTATTTTTATTATGTTAAATGTGTGTTCTAAATGTATATATTATTTTAAAAGTGCAGAAGGCTTTTTATGCACGTATTATAAATCTGATTCATGGGTAGAAGAGCAGTTGAGAGCCTTGATTTAATAATTTTCCAGCAGCATACATGCAGTGTCTCAGCTAGATGATCTTGTTTGCTTGGTCATAATATTTTATGGTCTGGTTCTGGGCTTATAGTGCAAGGGAACTTCTCATGATAAATTGCAGATACGACAATGAGTGTCAGTACACGGTTCCCCGAGCAGATGTTCATTTAGTCTAATTTCACCAGTACTTTACTGTTCATCCAGAACAGATCTTGCCAGCTCAGGATGAAAACACAGAGAGAGATAGCACAAAAGATCATTCTGCAAATAACCTGATCTGTTTCAGACACTTGGAGAGAGGAGGGAAAGAAAAACATACTGGAACTTTAGAGTGCTACGTATGTGCAAAGGTTATTACACATTGGATATGGTAAATCATCCATACACCCACAACCCATAGGGGTAAATTTACAAAGCCGTGCGTAGGAAGTTGCACATTAATCTACCTCTGAACAATAGTTATTTTATGCCTGCACTTAAAGAACCCTTGCGTCTGTTTTTAAGGTCTCTCTAGCTCTTCCTCTGTTCTTCCAGCCTTTCCTGGCTTTGTTGGTTTTGCAGAACAGGTAGTGTCTGAACTTGAGGGTTATTGCTTGTGAAAGAACAGAAGATAATCTGTCTGTTTAAAATGCAAAGGATGGCTGTAGCTTACTAATTTGCCTTTCCTTTTCTTCAATCCGTAGGTGTCATATGCCCGTCCAAGTTCGGCATCAATCAGAGATGCAAACTTGTATGTCAGCGGCCTTCCGAAAACAATGACCCAGAAAGAATTAGAGCAGTTATTCTCACAATATGGGCGCATCATCACCTCACGGATTCTGGTTGATCAAGTCACAGGTTAAAAGAAAACTTTTCTTGATACATGCATATTTTTCTAGAAATGGCAAAATTGTAAACGCTTGCTGGCAGTTGGGTTTTAAGACAATATGACTTGTAGTGTAAAATGCAGTACCTGGTTCTTTATAGACATAACTGTTTGGAGGCATAACTGCTGCCTCTTTAATGAGAGATCTCAAAATGCAGAATGTTGTTTACTTAAAGTCGTTACATTAAATATGGTAGGGGCTGATCTTGGAGAACACAGCTGGGGAAGGGTGTTTTTCTTTATAGGACTTGCTTTAATTTGCAAGCTGTGTATTCTGTGAAGTCAAAACCAACATTCGGTTTGTTCATTACTTAGATGAGGCTGTTCCTACAAATATTCATCTGTTCACTGTTTTTACTTCCCAGGGGTTTCTCGAGGTGTGGGATTTATCCGTTTTGATAAGAGAATAGAGGCAGAAGAAGCCATAAAGGGACTAAATGGCCAGAAGCCTAGTGGTGCTACAGAACCAATTACTGTGAAGTTTGCCAATAACCCCAGCCAGAAAACAAGCCAGGCACTCCTTTCACAGCTGTATCAGTCTCCCAACAGACGCTACCCTGGACCGCTTCACCACCAGGCTCAGAGATTCAGGTAATTACCTGGAAAAGAACTGAAGTTCCACCAGCGACGACAATGTGGGGCAGGTGCTGTGCAGGAAAATATGCTTTAGTTGCATAGGCTGACCTGATTTTCTTTGTAAAATTAAATATTCTTTCCTGGAGAATGAGGAGGAAAATCTGCTGACAGCAGTAGTCATGTTGTATTTACTAAAACAGCTGAAGTACTGTACAATCAGATCTCATGAAGGCTCATAGAAAAAGGGAGGACAAAATAGAGTTACACTGATAATCAAATGAGCAGTGACTATCCTGTTCTTTCTCATTTTTTTTTTTTGGTAATGCTTTTATTTTCTGCTGTATTATTACAGTTTTGATGCAGCTTAGACTTTGATCTTAATGGCAGTGGATTGGTAGCAGGAAAAAAGCTGAGTCTGTTCCAGTCAGCAGCAGTATCATTAAATTTATTAGCCTGAGATATCTGCTCTTAGTATAAAGAGACCTTGTGTTAGTCTTTGGTGGGAATCTTCAGATGCTTTCGGGGATGTTTTATGCTTTGCATTCTGAATATAGTGTTTCCATCTGATACCTAAGCCAGAGTTAGCAATACATAATGTTCTCGTTACTTTGATACTAATTTTCAGGCAGCCTAGCATTCAAGTGAAAAGTCTGCCTTCCAAAAAAAAAAGCCAAACTTGGACATATTCATACAACTGAGTTGCATACTGGCTTTAGAAATTTATTCAAAAGTAATTGTAGTTTTTCAGGAGATGAAAAGTGTTGATGAATTCAAGATCATAAAAAGTCAGTCATTAGATACAATAAATTTACACTTGTTTTTGTCTTTGGCACACATCTGTGTCCATTGCGGTTATCACTAAATCATTCCATGGATAGGACTTCAGTGTGCTCCCATGGAAAGCAGATGCAAAATTTGGTGATCATTTAGATTGACATATAGTGGAGGATTAATACTAAATATATGTAATATAGTGGGGAGAATGTATTGTGGTAAAGCAATTAGAATCAAGAATTTTTCTGGTTCCAGCAATTCTGGACTGTAACATTTTATTTCCAAGTTAACTGGAAATATAAGGTGAACAGTTGAATTATTTTGCAAAAATTCCCTTCTACTGTTGTCTAAAAAAGACAAATCGGAAGTGGATTTTTCTTAAAGCCAAACCTGGGAAGTGAAGGTTTTCTCTAAGACTGTAGGCAAGTTAAAAATGGCTTTAAATGCTGTGGTGGAAATTTAAGCACAACCTCAGACTTGACAAAGCAGGCCAGGAGTTGTTCGGCTCCTTAGATGTGTGGGAAACTTGTTGAACGTTTCTTCTTTGAAAATGGAACCCTATTAATAATAGTTCCATTGAGCGATCTTGCCATCTGTGAGACATTAACCCAAAGACCCTCCTTCTCTTTTCAGGCTGGACAATTTGCTTAATATGGCCTATGGCGTAAAGAGGTAATTAGAATTCCACAGATTGCCAGATGTCCGTGTTGGCACAGATTGGTGCTACAATTTATTTTTTTTAATTCACTAACTTTATTTTTTTTAATTCCTTCTTTTCTTCCACCAGCATGTCAGATTCTTTTTAAGTTTGGACTTCAGTTGGTTTTGTTAATTTAAAGGCCACACACGCAAATTCTGTGGGTTTTTTTTCAACCTTTTTTTATTTACAGGTGGGCTTCACAAATGGTTTAGGTGCAACAGCTACAAGCATTCAAACTGCAGTTGTCCTGCGAAGTGGCACTTTTTCCAGAATCAGAACTATTAAACTTAAGTTTTTAGCTAATCTCCAATCTGATAATAGAAAACCTAAGTCAAAAACAGAATTACACTGCTGTTGTCTAAATCTCGCAGTTAAGACCTTCTTTCTAGTACATGTGGCTTCACAAATTTGATTTGAAAATATAGCTGTGTGCACCTTAATCAGCCCTACATTTCTTTTGTTACAGGTTTAATACTTTGAAATTTTCTTGGTGCTTGGGATTTGTTTTTCATTTAAAATAGCTCTGTGTGTTCATATGTATGTGTGCGTGTGTGTGATAAAGCTCAGCTGATTTGTAAATGTTTATGCTGTTTCATGAGTATGTTCCATGTTTGATAGCTGAGATGAGTTGACGTGCTGTTAGTGTTTCCTCTAATGGCACACATCAACGCAAGTGAACCTTACAGCAGCATAAAGGTGTAGTTACCGTAAGATGTCCAGCCATCCCCCACAGTTAAGATGAGAAAGTGCTTCTTAATCTTCTGAAATGGTCTCCTCACCACATTTGAAAATTATTTGAGCTTTTTTAAAGCTAACCCTGTGAAATGGTGTGGTAAGTATATCTTCACACTGGCCAGTAGTGGACAGTGACATGGGTTTTAACTGCTGCCACAGTAGCTATCATACAAATCACAAATCTTAAGACTACTTACAAAAGCAATAGTCAAAACAGAGGCAGCGTAGCTTCCCAGAGCACCAGTTCTGGTGTTCATCAGTACATTTGTTACATTTGCAATATCCTTAGCAGTCACGGTGATACGATGAGTCAGAACTGACCACCTGATTTTATCACACTTCTGCGTTCTCCCGTCTCACTTCTTTCTTGATGTTGCCAAGAACATGGTGAAACTCTCAGCCTCAAGTATCTTCAGGCACAAGTCAGCGTCAGAAGGATGGGTGTGTTCCTGGAGTTCTCCCTGGGTTCGCTGCTGCTTTGCTGGCGCTGGACTGGCCCGTGGTGCAGGACAAACAGGGCTTAGCCCAACCTAGTGAGGGTCTGAATTCTGATTTCCTGTGACCTACAGAGGCAGAGCAAGTTACTTGTCTCTGTAGGTTATGCTTCTGCTTGCTTAATATTCAAGCTTCTGCAATGTTAGCCTTGAATCACAGCAGGTTTTTTTTAAGTTGTTTTGTAAGCATCTCAAACTAGTGGTTGTCTCTTCCCAGCAAATATTGAAAACTTGTACTTGCACTAGCAGTCTCTGTATTTCACAGGCATAGGGTCACACAAGAAAGACTACTGGTAAAAAATTCTTAAACTGCCTCTGAAACATCCATAGTGTAGTGTTCCTGGGCTTGGGGGTCAGTTCATTCTTTCCTTATGTTAATTGTGCGGTACTGATGGAAAATGAGATGTGGTGACGTGGAAAAAAGGTTTTATCAACAGTAATTTCAGATCAAAGCAAAGGTACTTGTGTAATAGGTTATCTTGTATTTGTGTCAATACACTTGCTCTAGTTTCCTGGATTCACAGCAGCTGCTGTGCTCGTGGTACCCAAGTCGTTGAAGCTGCATAGCTCTTGAACATTTCCAGGGGAAAGCTGCTCTCCAGTGAATTGTATGAAACTTTAACCCTTTACATCAGTGCAGCATTCCTTAAAAATGCAAAAATTTATAACGTACTGTGTGGCGTGCACAGCTCTGCATTGTACAGATTTTACAGTAACATCGCTTACAGGGTAGTGTACATTTTAGTGTTGAACTTCATGTTAAATTTAAACATTGCAGAAAGGAGTGTTTGCTGGCCTATGTATGTCACTAGCACAGTTGGCACTTGTCAGCAGTGGGCTTAAAGTCCCATCTTCCAGATTTCAGAAGAAGCTGAAGCTGTTGGCCTGTACAAGCTCTCAGTCCTGGTCGCCTTATGTACAATTCCACGTACGAGGAAGGAGCAGCGTAAACTGGCCTTGTCCAGCCGTCTTTGTTTTCAGCAGCTGGGGAAATACCGTGGGTTCGAGCTGTGCTGAACTGTTACCATCATGTTACTAGTTCCAGTATGCGGGAGAGAAACAAAAAGATGCTGAGAGTAGGGTTTTCAGAAGTGAAGTTCAGTTGGAAAATTGCCACGTGTTCTTATTAAACTGTCTGCAGATCTATATGTATGTCTGAGGATCCAACGCTGTGAGCATTTGTGAGCTGCTCATTTACAGCATAGCTACACCCCAGTGATGTTCCTCAGCTTAAGATGTATATTTCAAGTGTCTTTTTTCCTTGAATATACATATAAAGTGCCATCAGGAGTCAACAGAATGGTGAGCAGCCATCAAGTGTGCAGTTTCTTTTATGGTTATTTAATATACATTGCATAATATTGTGCAGATTGCTAAATGTGTGTGGAAGTACTACAAATGAAAAAGGAGAAGTTTTGGAGAGCACAAGAGCTCACTCAGCAACACTGAGTTGTCATCCCCCCCTCCACTCCCTCAATCATCAGTCAAAAAATCCTGAGGAATTATTACTCAGTTCTGGTGTTAGAACTCATCATATTGAAGGTACATGTGAAACTGGATTGTTATTAAGACATTTCCTCTGTGCAGTTGTTATTTTAAAACATATCCCAGAGTGTAGCTTCAGAAAGCATGTCATTTTATTTTTTTCGAGCTGATGAAAGGAAAATTATGTTGATCCTGAGGGCTGATTCTGCTTAACATCTTCATTAATAACCTGAGTCACGGGCTGCAATGCGCCCTCCTTGCATTAATGGGTGACACTAAATTGGTGAGGGAGCAGGGGCAGTCACCGTGCTGTTGGCCACAGCTGCCACTGGGGAGACCTTGACAAGCTGGAGGAACATGGCAAAATTCAGGAAAGGCAAGTGCAGAGTTTAGCCCCTGACTGCTGCCTTCAGCTACCTGCAAGAGGCGTTAGAAAGAAGATGAAGCTGAGCTCTTCTCAGAGGTCAACTGCGAAAGGACAGGAGTCAACAGTGACGGGTTGCAGCAGGGGAAATTCAACCAGTGTAAGGGAAAATCATTCACAGTGAGGGTGGTGGAGCCTTGGAGCAGGGGCTGCAGCAGTGGAATTCCCATCCTTGGGGTTTTTCAAAACTTTCCTCTGCAAGGCCACGAGCAGCTGATCTGGGAAGTTATCCTCGCTTCTTGCAGGAGGTTGACCAGATGACCTCCGTGGATCCTGTCCAGCTTATATTATTCTTGGTGGTTCTGTGTTCATGAACACACTACCTGGCTTTAGCTTCCCAGTTCGGATGTTGAAGTTAAGAAAGTAGTCCCAAAAGGCAATGGGGGGAAGTTAGGGTGCTATATTAGATTTCTAGGAGCTTGCCTCTCTACGTTGACTATGTGAAGAACCTAAGAGCCTGTCACGGATGTGAAGTCTCACAGTATGAAAGTATTAGTTGACATGCTCATTAATTATATTCATGCACTGTTTTACTTACTCTACAATTGCTGCATAAATCTTCTTTAATATGTGGCCAGCATTAGGACTTTTTTATTAACTGGATTTTTTCCCACTGTATGTCAATTAAGGACTACGTTAGGAGGAGAATTAAAATCTACCACTTACAGACGTCCCTCTAAATCTAATAGTATTTTTAGCTAAATAGGCTGCTGTTGTATCTGAATCCTGACAACGGCATTTCATATTAATCTCTTAAAACAAGCCTTGAAGTTTGGGGGTTTGCTTTCTCTGCACACTACTAAAAAAAGTAAAGCATCAAATCTCCGTTGCCCTGAAACTACGTTATTTTAGTGATGGGAATAAGTGACGTATTCCTGCAGGCCTCTTGAAATGAACTCTTACTGATAGCAGCATGCACGGGTCCTTTTTGACTTGAATTGTCCTTAAGCATTTCTTTTATTAGATCTTTGTATACATCTAAGTAGGGCTTATCCTTGAAGGGAGAAGCATTTATGCCCGGATTTGGTCTGGTTTTTTTAGTACAGTTACCCTCCACTTAAGCAGGAGACAGAAACTAAGGGTGGCTACGTAGTCCTCTTCCAGGGATAGGATCGAGAACCTTCATTGTTTCATTTATTTTGAAGGCTTATTTATTTTAAAGTCTTGGTTCCATGTAGCTTGTGCCAAGAGATATATTTAGAATAGACCCCTCTTTTTACTTGGTAGGTTTTCTCCGATCACAATTGATGGTATGACGAGCCTTGTCGGAATGAATATCCCTGGTCACACTGGGACTGGATGGTGCATCTTCGTCTACAATTTGTCTCCCGACTCGGATGAGAGCGTGCTGTGGCAGTTGTTTGGTCCCTTTGGAGCAGTCAATAATGTCAAGGTGATCCGTGATTTCAACACCAACAAGTGCAAGGGATTTGGCTTTGTCACCATGACCAACTACGACGAAGCTGCCATGGCGATTGCCAGCCTTAATGGATACCGTTTAGGAGACAGAGTATTGCAAGTTTCCTTTAAAACCAATAAAACCCACAAATCCTGAATTTCATATCCTTACTTACTAAAATATATATATATAAATATATATACGAACAAAACAAAACAAAAAAAAACTCTTCAAGGCTTATATTCAACCATGGACTTTATAAGCCAGTGTTGCCTAAGTATTAAAACATTGGATATCCTGTGAGGAACAGGAAAGGATTTTATAATGCTTAGAAAAAAAAAAAAACCTTTGATGCATTGAATGTTCTTTCATAGCTGTCGTTGTTGAATATAATATACATAGATAACAATGTGCAGGGATTTTTACCCGGCCAGCTAGTTTTACTACCTTCCTTGAAGGTGGGTCTTTTTAAGATGACCATTCACTCATTTGAAAAAATAATAAAACAAAAACAATTTTTACAAACTAATGGGATTAAAAGCGAGAAAAACGGTTTTGCTTTTCTTTTCTTTTTTTTCAAAACATTGATTGAATCAGATTGGTAAACCCCCCAGATAAATTAAAGAGGAACAATAAAAATTGCAAAAAGAACAACATGATTTTGCAACTTTTTTTATTTTTCCTTTTTTCTTTTATATCATGTGAACTAAACAGTCTTCTGTTAGGGAATGGGGTACAGGGGGATACCTGATGACATAACAATTTAAATAACATTAACAATGTTGCCAAAGAGGTGGTCTCTTTGCTGAAAATGGGTTTCAAGAAAAATCTATTTTTATAAAATATAAAGAATTTTTACAAGAGAATCTGGATTTGAGAAAAAATATTTTGACTGGCTAATTTAGGGGAAATTGACAACTTTGTCATGTTCATACTGCACTGGTAACTTTTTAGAGATCAAGATGTGTGTTTTAAACTGGATTAGTAGATTGTTTTTTGAAGGATGGGCTACAAACAGATGATCTTCGTATCTTTTCATAGCATGTAATAAAAATATTAAATACAGTACGGGAGAGTGTTCTTCCCAGGCACGCAGTTACCCACAGTCAAAACCCAAAAGCAAGGAGATGAGTTGCAAGACGGTTTTTCTTTAAGTCATCAGTATGGGATATCAGCAGAACAAAAGTTAAAAAAAATTAATTTTTTGATCAAAAACTTCCTTGGTTTGAGCAGTAGGTGCTACAAAATTATTTACATATCTTAGTATCATAGTTAAATGTAATGTGTTTAGAAAAAATACATTTGCTTTAAATTTGTTAAGAATTTTCAAATTCACTTTATAGCCCAAGCTAATATAATTGGGCTGTGTTGGCACATTTGGAACACTGTTTATGTTGCTTGAAACACTTATTTATTTAATTGCCGATGTGATGCATATGGCCAAAATCAAATATAGCTAGTTTGGCTAGTCTACTTATTTGTTTACTTAAACTATGGGAAGAAGCATATTATTGTGTCATTTTGTTGTGTGTGTATGTGTATATATAATATAAATATATATATATAAAGTTATTTTTTCTTTTGGTTAATTTATTATAAGTTGTAACACTTTGCTAGTTTTGTTTGTATATGTCTTAAAATGTTTTCTTATGATACTTAAGTGACAGAGGTATCAAGGTAACTTGTGTAGAAATATTGTTTGATATATTGTCATGTTTGTTGTGAATATTTTTTCTTACTGCACAGTAGAAAAGAAAACAACTGGGTCTTTATTTTAATGTAATTCAGATTGGGGAAAACAGAGCTAAGGGAACAAAATGACTGAGGGGGTGCTCTCCCATGTCCAGTGCACTGATCATTTTAGTATGTTTGTGCTTTGTACGGTTATATATTTAAAACAAAAAAGGGTCATGCTCTTCCCTGAGTACTAGAAACAGTTACTCGCTATGCATAATCTAGTTGATAGTTAAATTTGCTATTGCTTTTCTTGTCTTGTTATATAAAATCTTTTCAATACAAGTTTAGTCTTAATGGTAATAAAACGTTATGGTTATTTATAACTTGTGCTTATTTTGTGCATTTTTTCCATGCTATACCCACTAACTGCATGTAGACTAAGTATTGTTTTTTCACACTGAAGAGGCAAACTTTTGTAGTAGACAAATAACTAAAGCAAAGGCTGCATCATAATTTTATCAGTTTTTTACTTTAACAATGTTAGATTTTAGTTTAAAGGAACACTCATTCAATGTTCAGGGAAACCTTTATACATCATCTGCTATGAATGAGCGCAGTTTGCTGGGAAAGTTTTGATGCATTTGCTAAGCATTAGTGGGGAAGGCATGTCAGAATCTTTTCTCTACGATGTGTTTTACTATCTGAATAATAATAATAATAATTTAAAAAAATCTTTCTTAGGACCAGGCAGTTGTATACTTTAGTTATAATTGAATGACTTCATGTTAACCTTGCTAGTTTAGATCATTTCTGAGGGAAAGTATTGTAAATGTTTTTTTCATAACCTTGTTGTGTTTGAATTATTTGTACTTTAATTGTCCAGACAATAAATGAAAGTGTGTAGAATGGCTATGGACTTTCCACCTTTTTAACTGTGTTCAGATGTTTTAGTGATCCCAGCCGCACCTCAAACGAGGTGGATGGTAGAGTCTGATTTCAGAAGCAAGGTCTTCAAGAGAGAAGCGTACTAGTCAAACCAGATTGAGCATATTCATTGTTTGTTTTTTCTTTCTGAAGGTTAGAAAGAATCGGCCATTTAATTTGAGATGTTGATCACCAAATACCAAACTGTAACTGTAACTTTATTTACTTGAATGTGGAAGATACTGAAGGATTTCTACTATATACAGTATTTTTACACAATGAAAATATTAACTCAGTCAATGTCAACACTTAACAAAGGTAGCAAGCAAATTTCAGCGTTAATACAGGTTTTTAAGCCATCATTTTAGTTTGACTTTTCTATGAATATGCTATGAATGTCATGCAATATGAAACACTGTACATATCTGCTGTACAACATTATATATGATCACATTCCAAATCTGATTCTTTTCACCATGTGTTATAACTAGAGTTGATACTTCTTTCAGTTGACTTGTTTGAATCCCATTAATACAAATATTCACTTCATGTTTATGTTCTGTAACATTCACTAATTGAGAATATGTACCTTGTAAAACCGCAGCATTGAATTTCGTAACTGAGATTAGGAAATCTATATCAGAGGGCTGGATGGACTGTGTGGTTCTTCAGCTCCTTCACCTATTAATAAACTCGTGTTTTTGTGAGATTAAGTTACCATGTTGGTTATAATAATTAATTTCAGGCCACAGAGTGAGTTTGTGCTTAATTCATCTTTAAATCAACCTTGCCATTCCACAGTGAAAGAAGTTAATGATTTGCTCTGCATAAAGACTTGGCTCTGCAAAACATCATCCTTCCATCTATATATATGTATATACACACACTTTTGATTGTATACATATATACATACGCTGTACAACAGTGTAACATGCACCAGCCCATTTAAAAAAACTGCACTTTCTATTTAGAATGAACCATAGTAAATAGTGTTATTTTGTAACAACCACTGCCTGCATTAGGTGGTGAACCTTACAAACGCTGTGATTTTTTCCCTGTCCTTTCTTCCATCACTGTCAGAAAAGCAGTGAGATGAAAATCACAGTCTAGAACCTTGTAAGACAGAAATGTAACTATACACTCTGGCATTTTGCTGTTGACTTCAGAGGGGCCCGCTTTGATCCAGGTTATTTTCCTCGCTTCCACCGACAGGTTGGCTGCTGGTCTGTGTCCCGTTCCTGTCCGGTGCCTGTTCCGCTGTCCTGTGCAGCTCCTGTTCGTGGGCTGCTGTGAGCTGTGTGGGAGCTCGCATGCTTGTAACACCACAGAAAGGACTTTGCCTGCTTAAAGGATCTGGAAGGCAAAGTCCAGTCCCCCTTTGGAGGGTAACAGCAGTCGCAGGTGGGCCCGTGGTTCAGATTCTATCTGAGCATTTCTACAATGTCTTACTGAAACACAATTTCCGCCCAGCTGGGATCAGAACCAAATTTCGCTAACACTCATTCAAAGTAATCAAGTTTTATATTTCTTTCCTGAAAGGGTAATCACTCTTTCTGCAATTAGCAAGCCTGCTGAATAAATGGAAAATCACCTGGGGGAGGGTGTTTCAAGTGCGCTCACTTTATATTCCACTTCAGACTACCTTGGGCACGGTGCTGGGCACTGAAGGAAAAAAGCAGGGAGGAGCGTAATGTCGGCAGCGATGGCTGGCACATTCACCATAGCGGAGAGCTACTCTTGAGATGGTGACTGGGGGAAGTCCATATACCTTGTGAGGCTGAATTTGTGGCAGCCAAACAGACAAACCCTCTGGCACTGTTAGCGTTCTGTAGTGGGGTGGTTGGTCAGGGGGGCTATGGGGGGTGCTGCCTGGGTGCTTGGATCAGCCTTGGGATCACCGATGGGGCAAGGCAGGCGCAGAAGGTGCCGCGGGGAATCACTGTTTCCATCGCCTGTAGCAGGAGCCCAGCAAGGCTCTTGACTTGCGCATCCCAAGTGCCCACGGATAGATGAGGTAGAGACAGGTCAGTGTGTGGTGACAGAAAAGATTTGCTCCCTGCCCTGGAGATCTTACAGACGGAGCTCACTGCACAGAAGTAATTCATTGTACATACAGAGCAAAATGAAGGAGATCAAATCCAGCATAATTTTATGAAAGCTCTGACATCTCAGACTAATCCACTGTCTCTCTTCTAAAAATAGCTGACTTCTTACACACACAGAAGATGTGATGGAGCCTGTCCAGCTGAGCTTTAGTCACTCAAATGGGGGCAAATTGCTTGGGGGCAAACAGGAACTTCTGCGGGAAGGAAACAAAAAGCAACAACCACACACCAAACCACGTAATGCAGTCCGTGTCGGGCGCTGCTCCGGGGCATAGCTGCAGTGCAGCCCCGTGCCGGTGGAACCGCTTCCATCCCAGCCGCAGTGGGGTGGTGACTTGGGCAGCCAGGAGAACGTCTGCTGGTGCGACTGGCGCTTCCCAGGCCTTGCCCAGAAACGCTGTGTGCCACTCGGCGCGCTCGAGAGATTTAAAGGGGATCAAGCGCAGTAAGGTGCCGGGGTGATCAAGGAAATGGAAACTGAACTCTGCAAAAATGTTTCTATTCCCATAAACCCAAAACCTCTGTTTAGAAAAAGCCTGTTCCCTGTAAATCTACCAGGCATGAGCATTAGAAAGGGCTATAGGAAGGAAAACAACTAAGAAGAGGGGTCATATGAAGGCAAACTAATTTGACTTGCACACAAATGAAGACAAAAAATCAGTCTGGTTCTTTCTGACTACCAGATTAGCAATTTCCTGAAATACTCATTCAGTAGAAGTAACTGGGAAGATGGGGACTTGGATACACACACGCAAAATTAAACTGGTGCGTTTCAGACAAGTTACAAAGTTTTGTCTGCAAAGTTTTGTCTGCCACACCGCTAAGGTATCACTGATATTTTTAAACAGCAGTCCAGCAGACTTCAAAGGACTTAAAATGTTTCACCTCAAATTGCATTCAGATTTTAAATATTATGGGGCTGCAAATTATTTTTTGCACAGCAGAAAAAAAAAAAAACCTAAAATCTCTATCCGATCCATTCCACAATAAACCTCCAGACTCAAAGCGGTGGGGTTTGCAGCTGCCAGCAGTTGTGACCCAACTACTGCTACCTACGGGCAAACACAACCCAAGGCTGGTTCGTATTTTTTCCCCTAGAGATGAAGCAAAGCCATGCCACAATCGTAGCGTTGGTACGCCATCAGGTCCAGAAGCCCCCAGCATTGCGCATTGCTTTGGGGTGGATGTGAGGGGTTTGGCAGCAAAACCAGTGTCTTGTCCCCCAACTGCTTCAGCCACCAGCCTCGAGGTCCCTCGTGCCACCGCGCACCCCGCAGCAGGTGGCAGCCCCAGCGCCCAGCCCCTCGCCTCCAGCACGATACTCTCACCGTGGCAGCTGCATGGCCATCTCCCAGCCAGCCCCGGGTGCCGTGGGGTGCTCCTGCCCACCCAGCCTTGCTCCAGCCTCTGAAGGACCAGAGGGATGGGTTTTATTTAGTTCCTTGTCAATACCCCCAATGGCACAGGGGCAGCCTGCTGGGGACCCTCTGGCCAGGCCATCAGCACCCCACTGCATCAGTCCTTTACTTAAAGTGAGGAACCAAATTTCCTAAATTTCATTTCTGATTTACCAGCCCCTGTCTCACAGCACCCCAGCAGCCATCACTCGGGCAGAACCTTATTTTATTCATCCTGACCATCTGCCCAACACCACGAGCATGGAGGCCCTGGCTTCTTCCTCCCCCCTCCAAGGACACCGATGTGGACCCCGTCCTAGACGCAGCCCCGTTTTCCGTGCCAGAGCAGCTGGTGACGCGAGGCTGGTGAGTCTGGAAGTGCCTGACCGCTGCTGGATTTTTCTGCTCAGCCTCACATTCTTGCTTTCTCCTCCAAGACCCGGAGGTGCAGCCTGGGATGGCTGCGTGGCCACAGCACAGCTGCAAGCCACCAGTGGCAGATTTCATGGCCACAGGAGACTTTGTCAAATTAGGAGGAAACAAAGATAAAAATCCCCTAAACTTTGCAAATGAATATAAGCAATGCCATTGAAAGAGCAATCATTTAAAAATAAATCCCTGATAAGCAAAGAAGCCCGCGAAAGGAAAAGGGGCTTAATTCGGAGGCGTTGTCTTTGCTGCGTATCTCTGAGCGCAGCTGAACTGCCCCAGCAACCTTTTTCATGGCAGCATCTGGGGAACCTGACACTGAGGCCCAAAATACTTCATTTTATCTAAGTGACTTTTAAACACACAAGATCATTAGCTCTTCAGTCTGCGCATCAGGACTGACTAGAGCAGTCACGATCCATTTGCTTTAAAGCAGCGCTTAGACTTTTCTTCCCTTACATTTTGCTGGAATAGCACAGGTCCCAACAAAATGATATGCAAGAATTAGCTTTTTACGAACAATACAATTCTGATTTTAAATCAGCACATGAGACACTTAATTAATTTTGTAGGATAAGGAATCTGTTGCAAATATACAGCAGTACACCCACACATCACCATCTGCTGTGGAGAATTAAATGTACAACTCACAAATGAAATCCTGCAAAGTTGGTGCAAAAAGGTCCTTGCTTGAATTTAAACAAGGCTGTGGAAACCTGCAAACACATTGCAAAAGATCATGAAAACAATAACAAATTTGTCCATCTGTGAGTCGTTCTAGCAGGGTTGGGATTTTGTTTTGGTTTTTATATTGGTGTATTATTTGCAATAATTGTTGCAGGTCACAATGCAAATTGTGTAAATTGTGTTTGAACACTTCTCCTGGCCAGAACAAAGTCCTTCACGGAGGTGCTCCCAACGGCTCCGCCATGGTACGCCACGTCTTCTATGTTTAGGGGAAAAAAAACCCAAAAAACACAAGAAATTCCTTTTTTTAAATATTTACTTCAGCCACAGTTTTGAAAAAAATTCCAAATCTGGCAATTGTTGCGGATGTTTTATTATTAGAATTATTAACAAACACTGTTCTACTGAAGTGAGGAAAAATAAACATCAACAACTACTGCTGCCATGAAGAACTCTAACAAACACAAAGATCTGTATCCCTTTGACTCCCCTGAAGCCAAGAGTTCAGTTTCGAAAGTTGCCCCCTCGTTTTTCTCTAACATACTGACTTGAAATATGCTCTTAATTTTACACCTCGAGTAGAACTGGGTGATACTCAGTCATGCATCTCCTGTGCTGAGGAGATGGCTGTGAACCTTCGTAGCCAAGCAAGGCGATGAAGCCTCCTGACCTCATACGCGCCAGCGCAACGCGCGGCTACGGACGAGGAGGCTGGAGCAGACTGGAAGCAAGGCTCTTTGCACAGCCGCGGCTCCTGCCTTTGCCGTGCTCAGCGTTAACCCCCAGCACAGCCGAGCCTGCCGAGCGCTCGCCGGCAGCCGCGGGCTGTGAATGAGCTGGGGACCTGCTCCTCGCACTGTCACCAGCTGTACACCTCAAAAACGTTGTCATTTGCGGTGTTAGGATGACTGAAGCCGTACAGCTGATCCCCGAAATACAGGTGCCCTGCTCTTTTTTCTTTTCAATAGGTTTCCAGGAAAACATGTTGACATTTTCTCTGGTTACTACTTCGATTTATCAGTACAAGTGCTATAAACACACTGTCTCAAAGCATACTCATATGATGCTACCAAGCCCATCAGCATCTGGAATTCTACCTGCTCATCTCCATAACTGTGAGGGTACATAGGAAATATAAGATACAGCATTCCTCCGCCCCAGCCAAAAATTGCGCTGCGTTGGTGTTCTTACGGAGTTTAGCACGGGTTTTTGGAAAATGAAAAGATTTCCTAAACCTTTTCTGAGATGCATGTGCTTTTTTGACACGTGCTTATCCCCTCACATACCTGGGAAGTACTCTCAGTACACACACCCCGAGTGTAATTTATGCTAAGGGGCCTTTTACATGTTTAACTCAGATAAAGTGTATCCGTAATTAAGAAATGCAGCACCAGAGGTACGATGTGCATGTAAATTTGCAGAAAGGATTCCATAAACTGAGCGAATGCTGCTAAAGACTATTTAAAACCACAACCTAATCAGAAAACTACGCATATATATGTATTTATATCAATATCACAAACCCCTTTGACATCCTCAGCACTGCTAACACTCTGACTAGAAGCCGACTTCACACAGCTGCCTTGGGCACACTTGCATGCATAAAAAATCAAGTGCCTTGATTAATCAGTTAAAGTTGCTGAATCATGGGCTCGCAGCTGTGACTGTGTAGCCTTGGCCATCGACGGGAAGCCGTCAGCGTGGGATTTAGATTAATTTCTATCAGCTGGTCGGTAGACCTGTACGGCCCTTATCTTTGCCAGGTTTTTTATGAGAAATAGAATCTCTGCCTTGAAAAATGAGCGTTGTCAGTAGGGTGGAATTGGGTGTATGAGAAGGGAGTCTCCAAAGCTAAGTGTCAAAAGGAAAGTGTATCTTAGCAGAAGAGGTAGGCAAGCTGTGAGCAAGAAAATCCTGAATTCACTTGGAAACCACCTCCAGCAAAGGCAGCCAGAGGCCCCAGGCTGCGTGGCCATGCCAAGCAGCAGCTGAAAGTGGATCCCAACCTGAGCAAACCGCGTCTGAAATTCAGCAGCACCACCAAGGAAATAGCAGGAAGAAATGGGGAATGCGTCATATGGCTGGGGATGGGAAACACAAGCATCCAGGCAGTCTGTCTAGCAGAAAATTGCATTCCCAGAGTCACTGTAGCACCTGTGCAGCTGCACGAGGAAAATGGGAGCACTTCTGGGTCTCCAGGGCACGAACTACCTTGTCATGAGTTTTCAAAAGTCAGAGAGGCTAGGGAAAAAGATGCTTTTCCTTAACACATAAAGAGCAGTTTGTCCAGAAAAAAAGATAAATTTCTAAGGGATGTGTTTTATTTGACATTGATTGTGGAGGCTCTCTGCATGGCTCATCCTGCCCAGTGTCCTGCAAGCTTCACCTCTTCTCATGAGGCCTGGAGGCTTTGGGAGCAGGAAACTCCTTCCTGTGTCAGCCTGCGTCTGGAGAACAGAAAAACCGCAGAAACAATTCGTTGTGCCCCACAGGGACCCACTGCAGCGGCCCCGGGGTCTGGCCACACGTGCCAGATGAGAACGGTGCTTTTTGTCATTGAGTTCAAAGCCTCCCATGCAAAGGTGTTCTCCTTTGGCTGGATCTTTAGGTGAGATGAGCAGCCACTGCTCCTCTGAAGGACATGGACCCACCTGCTTTCTGCCAGGAAATCAAACAATGTTTGGTTAAAGAAACAAACAAACAAACAAACAAAAAGCCCTAGGGAGAGCTGGAGAGCCAGAGCCTGTAGCTGCTGCCTTCTCCTCCACCTTCCTCCCCCTGCCCACACTGCCCAGCAGACCCAGGATGCGATGGGGAGGAAAGGCATTAGAGGACCAGTTCAGGCAGGAGCAGGGTCCCCGAGGGACACTGTTCCTCGGTTGCTAGTGCCTTCTTGACCTGCAGACCATGGCAGAGAGAACCATGATGGCCCATTTGCCAAATCCTTCCTGCCAAGCAGCTGGTCAAAGCTTTTGCTTTGCTTTTTCAGAGCAGGAGCAAAGTGTCCTTGAATGAGTGTCTCGAATAAAAAGAAAAGGAGGGTATGTAGCCTTTGTGCCAAGCCCCATAGGCTTCCTCCTCGGTGTGACTCTGCTGCACTTGTGAATGATCATATTAACATATATCAGAGGAGTTCATGTGCCAGTAGCGGAAGAGATCGTCAAACCACAGTGTCTTACCTATTAAAATAGCCAGAGTAACAATGTCTTGCCAGCTAAATTAAAAAGAAGAGAAGATGCTGAACAGGTTGTTCGCTGCCTAAAATCAGTACATCTTTGGCTACACACATATTTCAGCATGAACTGATTGTGTGTGTATTTTCAATATTAAAAGAGAAAATACTCTTCTACGCCATGTTTTAAACCAAGTTTGTGCAATGGAACAGATTTTTACAGCTAAGTTAAAACCTCTTGAGAATAAGGGGGTTTATAATGGAAATGCTGACAGACTCGTAACTATAGCACTGGGATCTCTCTTGCTGTTATGACCAGATAAACCAACAGGGTAATTCAATGTAGTGTTCCAGCTCCGAGACACTAACACACTCCTTCTGGTCCCAGGTGCTAGGGGGAAAGTTAAATATAAAACTTAATGAAACTGCAGGGACTGACTGCGGGGCTGGGTGGTTGCCCCTGCACCGGGGAAAGGTGGATTCCTCTCCCGGGAAGGCGTCTGAAAGGCAGGCGGTGACCAGCTGGTTCAAGNGCAAGCAGTAACTGGATGTTGCTGAAGTTTTCCTCGGCTGAAGTCAAATGGCTGGCTAAAGTCGAAAAGCTGTAAGAATCAAACCCAGATGCTGCACACATGTCAGCCCTAGAAATGGACAGAATCACAGAATCACGAAATGGTAGGGGTTGGAAGGGATCTCTGTGGGTCATCTAGTCCAACCCCCCTGCCAAAGCAGGGTCACCTACAGCAGGCTGCACAGGACCTTGTCCAGGCAGGCCTTGAATATCTCCAGAGAAGGAGACTCCACAACCTCCCTGGG
>Ga0065711_1026469_pt1 | contig 69376 bp, 36 predicted proteins | sample Hoacrofraction12_FD_59098 | JGI IMG/M metagenome (GOLD analysis project Ga0065711, IMG submission 59098) | Hoatzin crop microbial communities from Cojedes, Venezuela - Epithelial fraction 12 v2 (version 2) | ecosystem: Host-associated > Birds > Digestive system > Esophagus > Crop | place... | reverse complement strand
CACAGGCCCACCTCTCCAGCTTGTCCAGGTCCCTCTGGATGGCATCCCGTCCTTCTGGTGTCTCGACCGTACCACTCAGCTTGGTGTCATCTGCAAACTTGCTGAGGGAACACTCGATGTCGCTGTCCATGTCATTGATAAATATATTGAACAGTACTGGTCCCAGTACGGACCCCTGAGGGACTCCACTCGTCAGTGGTCTTCATCCGGACATTGAGCCGTTGACCACTACCCTTTGGCTGCGACCATCCAACCAATTCCTTATTCACCGAACAGTCCACCCATCAAATCCATGGCTCTCCGATTTAGAGGACCATGTCAAAGGCTTTACAAAAATCCAGATAGATGACGTCCATTGGTTTTCCCTTGTCCACTCTTGTTGTTACACCATCATAGAAAGCCACTAGATTGGTGAGGCAGGACTTGCCCTTGGTGAAGCCATGCTGGCTGTCTTGAATCACCTCCCTGGCCTCAGAATGTCTTCTGACGCCCAGGCCACTGCTTACAGCAGGACACCATTGTGCTACAGAGTCAACAGAGAGCGTGATTTATTCTTTCTGTGCAGGAATACTCACTATTGAACTGCTGTTGTCAGTCCACTCAGTCTACTTGAAAAACCTTTTCCCTGGGAAAAGGTTTACAGTTTTCTGAATAAGTCTGGATTAACTGTCTATAATTTTTCCTCTTCTAATTTCACCCCATCACATTTAATTCTCCACCCTTGAGCAACCCTAAATAATTCCTACATGAACTACAGTTCAGTAATCTAATAACACAGTAAAGTGTGCCTTGACATCCTAACCAAGATAGTAAATATTTAATATAATGCACTCTATGAGAAGCAAAGTAAAATCAAATGAAAAGTCAGATAAAATGAGCTTAAATGCAATAAATACCAGTTACTATTCAGTGACGAGAAGTTGCATGTGTATTTGTTTCCTCTCAGTTAGCAGTATTGGCAGCCTGCTTTTTTGTGGTTTTGAAATGGCAACAGACACCCACTTGCAAGTCTGCTTCATCATGTCTGTTAAAATAATTACTGACATTATTGGCTTTATTGTTTGGCATTCCAATTTATTTAATTTTTTTCATTTAGCTGCAAGAGGTCCAAAAATCTGTGTTGCTGTGTTAGTTACTTCTTATTTTTTTTCTCATCTTCTTTTTTGGTTTGCCTGAAAAAAAGCCAGAGAAAATTGCAATAAATATTGAAAAATTATTCAGTTTTATAAAACAGATTTGGAAAACAGAAAGCATATTTAATCCAATTCTATTTTTAATCTTCAAGGTGGAAACATTCAAACACAAGCAAAAACTATTGTTAAGCTTTCATGGCCACTTTCAGTTGGGTATAGTATTCTTTATTTATTGTCCCACACCATTTAGTACTCCTCACCAGATGCTGTGCTCTACCAAGAACTACCTATGATTTGCAACTTTGCCATTTTTGGGGGGAAAATAAATAATTTTTGTCAACTCATCATCTAAAAACTGTGAAATCATTTCTTGGAAGAGAAAGTTTCTTGTTAGTATGTGATGAAATAATGCTACTTAAGATCCAAATTAATCCAGATTAAGGACTGTACAGTCATTGCTTCAGAGCTTCCTAGAACAACACATGCAGATTACCGCTTGTTTCTAGTCTTCAATACTTAAGATCAACTATGTTTAGATTTTGTACCTGAGAGAAAAATGTTGCGTACAGATACATACATTTTTTAACTAGAACCTACAACTCCTGAGCACTTCCTGCTGTTCTATAAAAAAATGTAAGTATATTAGTTGATTTAAATATTTTCATTTTAAAAGCACTGAAACATTGCTATCTTTTATCATAGAATCATAGAATCATAGGTTGGAAAAGACCTCTGAGATCACCAAATCCAACCGTCAACCCAACACCACCGTGCCTACTAAAGCATATCCCAAAGTACCACATCTCCGCGTTTTTTAAACACCTCCAGGGATGGAGACTCCACTACTGCCCTGGGCAGCCTGGTCCAAGGCCCGAACACTCTTTCAGTAAAGAAATATTTCTTACTATTCAATCTAAACCTCTCCTGATGCAACTTGAGGCCATTGCCTCTTGTCCTGTCACTAATTGGTTGGGAGAAGAGATCAACACCTGCCTCACTACAGTCTCTCTTCAAGTAGCTGTAGAGAACGATAAGGTCTCCCCTCAGTCTCCTCTTCTCCAGACTAAACAGCCCCAGCTCCCTCAGCTGCTTCTCATGAGACTTGTTCTCTAGACCCTTCACCAACCTCGTTGCTCTTCTCTGAACATGCTCTGTTTCTTCTGAAACACTTGCTCGAGAACTGTTTGCTTCTTGTATCAGAAATTTAACCCAAAGTGCTTTTTTCTGTGGGATGATATCTCACATATAACACTGACATTTTTAGGTCTTTCAGTCGCACAAGGCCAGGATATAAACATGCTCCCCCATGTTTATCCTTTCCATGAATCCTGCCAGTGTCTTAATCTTGGGGGATATCACGGCATGTCTTCTGGTCTCCAGTAATGTTCACTCCTTGTGAAAAAGCCTAAGTCTGGAAAAATTTGTCCCTTTAATAACATTCTCATAAGGTTGACTGACCGCCCACACCACTCAAAGTACACTGTTAAAGGAGGGGTTCTGGGTTTCACTCTCACATGGAAAATTTTGAACTATTGAAGTAGTTTCCTACAGAGTGGTCATTTCCAGTAATAAAATAATTGTTTCTAAGATACTACCAGTAATTCTACTGTTAATTAAACCAAGGAGATATTCTGATCTGCCTTCAGATGCCTTGCTCTGTCCTTAATATTGCTTTGCAGCTACAATTAAATATACAAAATTAACATCACTGCTTTCACTTAGTTCTATACCTTTCATTTTGAAAGTCAGTCTACTATAGATTCATACACTTGGCTATATCACAGATTTCTTGCAAAAATGATTGGGTGCCTCACAGTCAAAAAAGATTCTTCCTACCTTTCTGAATGAGAGATGCTATAAAAAGATAATTTTCCTCTGATTATTCCTGGGTAAATACTTCCTCTTGAAATGACATACTCATTGATAGATATTAAACGCCCTGCACTGTAGACTGGTTTGTAACAGTACAATTATCTGGAACATAATGAACAGTGACTTTGAGGAGATATGCACAGGAACTGACTCTTGTCTTCATCCATGGTGAACTGCAAAGATAGCTGTACAATAAAGATTATCACTGAAATCAAGAGGAACACCATGGAAGAGGAGGGAAAAAACCTGCTGAATAAGGCATTGCTTCTCTGTTGTCATTGTTAATTTTAGCACGACCTATTAATAAGTGATTTGTTGCTACCACCACAACTTCTACAAAACCATGTCAGATGTTGAAAAGATACACAGCTTACCTTGTAAACATAAATTTTTGAGACTAATGAGAAAACAGGATCTGGCTGGCTTGCAAAGCTACTTAATATGTGGGATTTTATTCCTTCTAAAAAGTCTGGGTGGAAAATCGAAATGGATAACAGAAGACCCATGTCTAGAACTAGGAAAAAGGGGTTTAAAATGCCATTCCAATGAATTCTCTGGAGCATTAGGTAGAGTGTAATTAAGGTTTCTGATCTTTATGGAATGTTCCATGTTGTTAAACAAACAATAAAATTCATAGTTATTTCTACAATAAAACTTAAAGAGATTTCTCTTGTTGAAATGAACTTAATGTACAGTATCATATGGTGAGCAACTGTCTTCATATTTGACAGGTTTAATGGGATTCAGGGATTATGCCATGGCAGTGTTTGATAGGCCAGGTTGTAATCACAATTTCATCTTCAACTCTTAAGTTTGTAATAGATTAATGAGGTTGAAAATTTGTGGAACTGTTGGCTGCTGCAGTTATAGTTGTAGTAACCTATGTGAACTTTTCTTAATGAAGTAATGCAGGAAACACTTGGAGACAATTGTGTATAACACAGAGAGAAATATGTTCTACATAACAGAGTTTTTAAGGTAGTAAATATATGAGACGACTGGTTTATTTATTTGTGTTCCTTCTATTTTCTTTTCATTACCACTATGCACTGAAATCATGAATAGTTTTATGTGTTTGCAATGCCACTGAGATACAATTTGATAATGAATAGCAGAATAGTGGAATACTTTGGATTAAATGACAAAGGATGAAAGACATCAGTAAGCATCTGCTGTAGGCCTTGAAATGAAAGAAAATATAAATTCCTTAGACCACTTATTCATAAGCCGGATACAAGATATCATATTCGTGTAGTACTTTAACCGCCTAGACATCTGCTGGGTAAAACCCACTGTTAAACACTGAATCTAAAGAAGCTGTTACACTATTACATTTTAGTAGTTAGATAAAAATGAAAGTGTAAATCATGAAGCCAGTCAAAGAAGATGTCTACAATGGTCTTCAGTTGTCTGTAGCTGTTTACACATATACAGATAGGTCTACTGGGCTCTCTCCAGGGCCTTTGAAAAGAAACAAACACTTCCAGTGTGTACTTTGTTACACTTGGTTTTGATGTTTATTTCAGGATGAGGATGGTTGTAAACTGAACATATCCATTTTTTTTTTCTATTAACTATAGGAAAGCTTAGACTGGTTCAGGTGTGGATTGTCTACACTGTGGATACCAAAAGTTAGATAGGGTGGTTGCATTTTTCTTTCTGGCCAGCATACAAGGATAAGAGCAAGTTCCAGGACTGCCTTTTGGCACCTGTACAGTCAGACACACAGGTAAAAAAGTGAGCATCCTAGTAGCAAACAAGGGTGCAGCACTTAGTAGGATCAGGGCAAGACATAAAAGGATAAAAAGCCTGAACTACTCTGACCAATTCCTATCCAAATCTCTACCTACATTTAATTACCAGGAGATAGAGCTAGGAGAATGGGAGGTGTCAGAAATATGTGCTTCAAATAACAAAACAAGATTTGACCTAGAAAAATGTAGACTAATAAATCTGAAAGGGAAATAATCTAAAGCAGTTCTTAAGTCAGACAAAGATACCTGGAAAGCAGAAATGTCAAAGGAGGCCTTGGGGTTTAGCAGACAGCAAATAATAGATATGCATGCTGGAATGCTAGAGGATGACAAAAAGGGATGGTGTAATTTGGGTCTGTACGTGCAGGATCTTCATTATTTTGTCCACAGAGAGGTGATTCTTTTGCTGTACGGCAGTGACGAAATTCTAGCACCTGGAATCTAGTGATGGATGTTGACAAATTGAAGGGAATTCCAAGAACAGCAGCAAAAATCATTAAGGGAATCAATATCCTGAGTTGGTAGGGAAAAGAAAGTCATGCACTCAGAGGATAAAGCAAAAGATTGTTTCTGTTATCCCCAGATGACAAAGACAGGTATGATAGGATTATGTTAAAGAAAAGAAAATTTGAACTGCAAAGCAGGAAGAAATTCCCGCTGCAGTGTGACAAAGATTTTTCCAAAGTACGGTGGAAGACGTTTACATAATTCAAAGGGGATGTCAGCATGAAAAACTCAATCAGAACTTTATTAGCTACAAGAAACTTCTGGCATTATTAAAATTACAGTAAATGAGGTTCAGTGACCTATGTTTTCAAATCATGCATTTTGTGCATTTGATGATATGCGGTATCCTGCAAGTGTCACTGGTTTGTGGTTAGTTGTATTACACATATTATGAGGACCTCGCATGAAGTTATGTTTCTGAACTAGTATGGGGAATAAACATTAACTCCTTGTGAATTTCTGCCACCTTTGACTGGTGGTTCAACACAGAAGTTTATGAACTGGCTCCTTTTAGCTGATCTGGTACATGTGTACGCTTCTCTGTTCAGCAGCATATGTTAGTATTTATCCTCCAACTTCATAGGCTTTGTTGCTGGTACTTAGACTGTTCGAAGCACAGCATCCTCGTTGTTTTGTTGATGATGTAGTGGTGATACAGTCTTCCAAAAAAAGCTTTGGATATGCAAAGCACTTTATGAATACCAGAACTCATTTCTTGTGACATCAAAATCAGAGCAGAAATGACTGATTTAGACTGCTTTCCTGTATGGGTCTGTCAGACCTCGAAACTCCATAAACAGTTAGTGGAGAATGGTATTCAAGATGCCGAAGTCAGATATCTAAACAAGATGGTTTGAACAAACTCCTCAGTATTTACTGAATAAAACAGCATACATGTTAAAATGGGAAGGAAGCAGCTAGGTGTTTGCTTTGAAAAGAAAGAATTAGCTCTGTCATTTGCACTGAGCCCAGATGCCTTTCTAATATATAATATATTTCTTACTGTGCGTGGATATATAGCAATCAGTACTTAAAGAGTACTTACTGAGAGGTTTCACTAAAAAATAATTTGGTCAATTAACAGCAAAAAATTCTAAATCACTGAGTCACGTTTAAACCTTGTTTCCATGGGATACTTCATCGGATGATCCATAGCAGAGAAGAAATTGCAGTGGCAAGGGTATGGATTAACAAGCCTTTTCCAGCCATAATTTCAATTATCTTGTGATGAGACTTTTTCACCATTTTAGATTGGACTCCATTCACAGCTACAGTGTATGGCTGATAATGCAGGAATCTCATTTCTTCCGCTATTTAGCTATGAAAAATTAATGGCAATTAACTTGTAACGAGTTGACAGGAAATAGAAACTTAATGCTATTAGAACCTTAAACTATGGAAGCTCCACTTGCTTTTTTATCTCATAATCTGTTAATCTGCTTTAATATTTATGGGTAATGATAGTTATATTAATTTCTCATTATTTTCACTGCCTCCCTCCTTCCCCTTCCTTCCCCTTGTTAACTGAATCTGTTTCTTAAAGAATAAACAAACTAATTTCTGTAGGTATTTCCCAAATGTGTGTCTGACTGAATCATCAGGTGAATGTCTGCCACACCATAAATTTTATGTGAGAGCATCTAAGGAATCTCTTTATGCCACTGTCATATGCAGGGCTGGGATCACATGTAATATGGATGGGAAGAAGGAAACGGATGAGGATCTGCTTTTTGACTGCTCTGCAATCACACAAGCAATAACCAGGGCTCCACTGGTCAATGCTCTAAAATGCTTGCCCACCTCCTACACCTCAGAAAATCTGCTCCTTTACGATGAGATGTCACAATGAAAGGACTTTGAGTCAAGTTCATCAAGTTATATAAGTTTTCATGTAAATCTGGTCTACAGTTTCCAGTGTATTGTCTTTATTACCAGGAGGATTTACTGTAAAAGGATGTCTCTCACATTCATTAGCTTATATTTTAACTGAAAATTTTCTGCTGGCCTAAGAGGGGGAACAAGATGCTGTGCATAGAATGTGCAAAGTGGCTGTGGAGCCAAGCTGACTACGAATAATTTAGTGGCCCTCTTTCATTAGTTGTGAAGGTCATATCTCCTTGACTTCTGTGGCACTGCACCAACATAATTCAAAGCACAATTTGTTCCAGTAAAGTTGGACTTGATTTCCTGTTGCAACTCTTCTGGCTTTTAAACCATTTAGTAGTGTGAATTGACTATAAAATTTTTTTCTGGGGTGACTGGTCATGATTTAAGATTCTTTACACATTTACTTTCTGGTTCATAAATGACTATTCAAGGAAGGCAACAGAGGAAAATGTCTTTAATGCCATTCATTTGATCATCGCTTCATTCTATGCCATGGTAATTTCCAAAGGGATGTTCTCACATGTTCTATATGTCTGAAAATATTTAACTATTAATAATTAATATGTTCCCCCTTTTACAGTTTGAAAGGTGCTTGGATACATATCTTGGACTGCTAGGCTCCTTCTGGATACTAGTTAGGTTTAGTTCAGAAACTACTTTTCACATGTAAGACCTTCCACCTTCAGGTGGAATACAGGAGTAACATGGCTTTTTGTAGGTTTGGCCCAGTTTACCCAATTTTAGGAAACTATGTATAAACTAATCTCCCCTGTATTTTTTCTACAATACATGGGAGGATAGTTCCTTAACCCACAAAAGACCAGTTCGTGCTGGTGGGATGAATTAATCTAAGAAGAAGTAGGGTGGTTTGGTACTCTGGACTCCTGTCTCCCAGGGCATATCTCTGCCCCATGTCTCTTTACTGTAGAACTGTGGGAGTGACAGCACCTTGTATACTTATGTTCAAGTGCCATACGGGATTTCTTAACATTACTTGAAAAGCAAATTGATTTTTCAATGATACAACAATTAACCCAAATTGTCTTTGCCAGTTACTGTTGAAGAACTGTAGGACTTTGAAGCACACAAAGAATCTTAAATAAATCTAGTAAAAATGAGTTCAAAACACTTTGTTGATATCCAGTGCCAGAAAAGCAGTACTGCATGTTATATTGAGAAACAGATAGATTGGATTCTTGTAGCAGAACAAGTACAGTGTGGTTCGGCCCTGTCTTTTAAGAGGTAGACCAGCTCCTTTTTTTGTTGTCGTTGCTACATTAACCTCCAGGAGGTTTTGTTTTGTTGTCGGCCTATTCTCCAGATGACTGTTTTCAAGTGGAAGGGGAGGTAAATCTGACAAGAAAGCAATAATTCATAGAGAAAATGACAGCTATAATGAAGTGCTGCAGCAGTGGAAAGATTTCCCCAGCAGAAATGTGCAGCCCAGCTTAACTGCTGGAAGTTCATTGACTTCAATGTGTGTCCTCCAGACCTGACTTTGGCCTAGTGGGTTTTGACCCAAATCTTAACAATTGTTAAGTGAAACAAATTGTAGTGACTTATTACCCAAGTGATGTTGTATGAATATGCTGCATCGTGCATGGCAAGAGGCAGTGGCCCTCAAATAAAACCCACGCATGTGAATTGCTTGTTTGCATGAGCTGATCTGTTGGCAAAGCTGCAGGGAAATGAGAAGACCACCTCTTTAAGAAGGACCAAGGACTTCAAAAAACTTGCCTTTCCCTGTCAGGCCATTCATTCTAAGGAAAGAAGTAGAGGGACATAATTCTTCCCTGAAACCAAGTAACAACCTTTTAATAAGCATCATTAAGTCTTTAGATTGAAATAAGAGGCTAGCTACCCTTTTATCCCATATTATATTGCCCAAATTCCTCTTTGCCATCCTCACTGTGGTTAGATGAAAGCCCCCTGTTTTCATATCGATCACTAAAAGCACTTTCCCCTTGTACCAGTTCACTGCATCACTTCTAAATGCAGTTCATCTGATCTCTCTTACTTTGACTGCTGCTCATTCTGGGCTAAAAAACTGTAGTTTCAGGCAGGTCTTGGAACCAAATGATCATGTTTCTTACCTCATTCCAAGGGGATAACATTAGGATCTTTGTTTCGGTGGGATTCAGAATGAATATAAAGCCCACTTTGCTTTCCCATGCGTGCCCACACACATGCACACCCCTATATATATATATACAACCCTCTTTCTCCACAAGGGTTATTTGAAGGCAGAACAGTGGATATCTGTGTGTGTTTGTGCCTATTTCTTCTCAGTAACACGGTTTCCAAATGCTAGATGTTGGGGAAGTGCAACTGCACTAAAATGTTACCCTAGGTACAACCTAAGCTCTTCAGAGTTGTAGATTGAGTAGTTCTCAGAGTTAATTTTTTTCACTGACATAGAGAAAGTTTTTCTTTGACAAGGAAATTAAGTAATACAGGCAACAAAGTTATTGGTTTAGGGCTTATCAAGAATTTATTTGTAAACAGGTCTTAGATTGGGTTGCACTGTTTCCCTACAGTCACTTGCATGTGGCTGTAGCTCTTATTTCCATTTGCAGCTTTTCTGTGCGTGTAATTTTACCAGTGTGAGACTCCATGGAGTGCTTCCATGTCTGTTTTTCCCTCTTCTCTTTTATCCTCACCAGGCCAGCACAAAAAATCCATATTCTAGCTTGAAGGAAAATTATCCACAATGATAAGAACCAGTCTCACGTCAGATAGATTGGAAACTCAGACCAATGTTTTAGTGGGCTGTTCCTGGACTAAAGCGAAGTGACAAGCACAGATCCACACAGCAGGTTGGATTTTACGAATGTACATCATCAGGGTATCTGCTGTGTTCAAAGCAGTCTGCAAGCTGCAAACAAAAACAGAAACCAAACACAGAAAATTTGGGGTTTTTGTAAATAATTCAACCTTTCCACAGTGGAATCCTTACCAGTCTTAGGCAGTATATGTCCCCGCCTTGTTTACATTAATGTTCCCCATTTTAACATTTCCCATCTCCTTTTTACGACAACACAGGCAGTACTTTCTCTCCTGTGCTCCTTGTGGGCAAGTAAATTTCTGTATGTGTCTGATACCCTGGATTAGTTTGTCAGTAAATGAGAACACTAACTCCTGGCCAGGCTTCACCCTCCCTTCTCTTCCCACAAGATTTAATTCATCAGTTTCATCATATGCAGCTTAACCTTATGCAAGAACATGAAATAGCATATGGTTTCCATTGCAGATAGATAATTGACCCCCAGGTGAATTCAGTCAAATGGGAAGAAAAAAATATAGTGGGGTTGTTTTTGGAAGCGACAAGAAAGGAGGAAGTAGAGGAATGATTTCACATTCAGTAGCTTTTTGAACTTTGAGCCCTAAAATCTCAAGTTCGATGAATATACTCTATCCACTAATTACAGGAAAGCTGAAGTGGGACTCCTGATCATGAATACCCTTGGGCATCAGTGTGCACAACTCTTCCTACACCAGCAAGCCTAGGCTCTTACTCTGCTAAGAGCTCTCTTGTTCTTTGCTGGCCTGGTCACAGAAGCACTGTCTCTCTCAAACAATATTTGCGTTTAGAGAGATAATATTGTCCCTGGCTTCCCTTGCCTCCTCTAGGGAGACTAGCTCCGCAGTACTCCTTTGCACCTTCAGTATAAGTTGTTTTACTTGGGCTTCTCTTCCCGATTTGCAAGTTATAAGCTCATTTCTATATTTGTTCCCTCTACTTCATGCTTTTTTTTCTGTGACATTGCATCTGTGCTGTACTGGCTGACGTATGATAGGAGAAGAGTTGTTACATTTGTACATCAAATACTATATCCGTAGTCTGCCCTACACAGTCAAAACATATTTGTAGGCTTTACATCTGATAAAGGTCATCTTCTGAAATGCAGAGGTGCAGAAGAATGTTCCTGAGTCTGAAGACATATTAGCTGCAGTGATCTTTGCTACAGTTCATTGTTTTTGTAGAAGGAGGAATCTCAATGTATTCTGGACAGATTCACCATTGCTTAGCAAGAACTGTGAATCATGTCAATACACTGCAGTTGCAGCATGGGAAATATTCAACAGGAGCAGGAGTAGGTTCTGAAAATGTTCACAGGGAAGAGGATTTAAGAAAATAAATTGACAGTATGGTCAAAGACCTCTAGTCTTCTTCCTCTGTCTTCCACCAACATGAAGAATGAAAGATGCAGAAAAATAACATTTTTCTTTAACAAATTCAGATGGGAGACAGAGCTCCAAGTATGTCACTTGTCTACTAGAGGTAGGATGACATGAAATATGAAGCTGTCAAGCAGGGAGCAGGACTGATCCAGATCTGACAAGTCTAACATTGTGAGCTCAACAATCTTGACTCCTTCCTCCCAATCCCATCAGCAAGGGTTACATCTCAAGTGTTCATGCAGCAATGAACTATAAACAGCCTCATCTCTCCTACAAAATGGTCCCTGGCACCAAATGTAGTGGGGTGGTAGATACCGTAGTCCTGGGGACCCATGCTTCATGAAGACCTGGTGGGTAGCACATCTCCCCTTTGGGATACGACTTAATTTGAAGTGGTGCATTCTCACTGCTCCCCCTTGTTCTCACAGGATGTCCTACTTTGAGTCCTGGAAGGGACAATGTTGGAGAGGTCTGTCCTCTTGCTGTCAAAAAGTCACAGAACCAATGCTGGAGATGCTGCCCTACACCAGGAGGTTTCCCTCAGATCTCTTTGTACGAGCATCCCAGCTCAGTTGCTGGATTTACTTCTGGCTTGGAGACTAAGCCCTTTTGAGTCAGTGAATCCTGGCAAACATTTCAAGCACCTGCCTTGCTTCTGGCTGAATGCTGAGCAGTGTTATGGTTGGGCTATTGCACAGTGTCTTTCAGGCTCTGAAATCCTGGATCTGTTGAGACAGTTCTCCTGTAGCTCCACGGGATGCTCCTTTTGTCACCAACCATCTGCCTGTTCCTTTGGCTGCGCAGGTAGAAGGCATGTGTGCCAGCCTGACATAGTGACAGCACTGAAAATTCCCCAGTAGGGTGTGTTGTGTGCAAATAAAATGCTTCATTCCAAATATGGAGGAAACTTTATAAGATTCTGAGAAAAAAGTCCCCAAGCTCCCTGAGGAGAGAAAAAAAACCAGTAATTCTCTTTCTTGCCAATATCAAACAATCAGGTGATACAGGAAGAGGGAAAATGTAATTTATGAGAGGATCAACACATAATTAGCCAACAAGTTAGATGGAGAGGAATTGATAATATCATAATCTGTGTGTAGCAATTGCAGCCATGGTAGCAACACATGGCCTCCAGGTAGAAATTGTGTGCCAGTGAAAAACCTCAACAGCATTGACAAAATGGACTTGACCCAACTGGTCCTTTCAGAGTCCCAGGAAATATTAGAGCATTGCTTTTGAGCTCTTCCTGCAGTGAAATGGATCACAACTATTCGTTGCCAACAGAAGTAAAAGTAGGTGAAAGACACACTTGAAAGTAACAGTTTGTTTCTGCTACATGCAACATGTGGTCAATGTTTCAGTAAAATTATCAATGTTTTACTTTCCCCATCCTGATGAAGAGCTATTGGATTGTGTCACTGCACCTGGACTAAGCAAGGTGACAAAGATGACACACAAAACCATTACTCCAGTGCGTCTGCAATAATACATGATGCTTTCATAGCAGCTGTACGTGATGGGGTCAGGTAGTTCTGATTTTACAAAAAAATTCAGGGGAATTCTGCAGGTAAAATATTAATCAATGGCCACTGATTCCTTTTTCATATGCTTCAGTGGTGAGTACGCAAGAATACTGGCATCAAAGTTTCTCAACATGAGGTTTCTCTTACCATGGTGAGGCAGCTGGTTAAAGTGGCCAATTACGAGTATGCTGGTTTTGCTGCGAGTACTTGGAAGAGTCAGGGACAGAAACCTGGGAATCCACTTGTGTGGCTTTATCTTATGGACTGAGAACGACAGAATATCAGAGGCTGGAAGGGACCTTGGAGATCATCTAGTCACAGAATCAAAGAATCACAGAATCAAAGAATGGTAGGGGTTGGAAGGGACCTCTGTGGGTGATCTAGTCCAACCTCCCTGACGAAGCAGGATCACCTACAGCAGGCTGCAGAGAACCTTGTCCAGACGGGGTTTGAATATCTCCAGAGAAGGAGACTCCACAGCCCCACTGGGCAACCTGTTCCGGGGCACCGTCACCCTCAGAGGGAAGAAGTTCTTCCTCATCTTCAGACGGAACTTCCTCTGCTTCGGTTTGTGCCCATTGCCCCTTGTCCTGTGGCTGGGCACCACTGAAAAGAGTCTGGCCCCATCCTCCTGACACCCACCCTTCAGATATTTATAAGCATTTATAAGATCCCCTCGCAGCCTTCTCTTCTTCAGGCTGAATAAGCCCAGCTCCCTCAGCCTTTCCTCGTAGGAGAGATGCTCCAGTCCCCTCATCATCCTCGTAGCCCTCCACTGCACTCTCTCCAGTAGCTCCTCATCTTTCTTGAAATGGGGAGTCCAGAACTGGACACAGTACTGCAGATGGGGCCTCACTAGGGCAGAGGAGAGGGGGAGGAGAACCTCCCTCGACCTGCTGGCCACACTCTTCTTAATGCACCCCAGGACACCATTGGCCTTCTTGGCAACAAGGGCACGCTGCTGGCTCATGGTTAACCTGTCGTCCACCAGGACACCCAGGTCCGTCTCCACAGACCTGCTTTCCAGCAAGTCAGCCCCAAGACTGTACAGGTGCAATGGGTTACTCCTCCCCAGGTGCAGGACCTTGCACTTGCCCTTGTTGAACTTCATCAGGTTCCTCTCTGCCCAGCTCTCCAGCCTGTCCAGGTCTTGCTGCATGGTAGTTCAGCCTTCCGGTGTATCCACCACTGCTCCCAGTTTTATGTCATCAGCAAACTTGATGAGGGTAAACCCGCGCTGCTCAAAGCAGTATCAGCTATAACAGCTCAGGGTTGTAGCCACTTGGGTTTTGAATATCTCTGAGGACAGAGACTCCCCAGCCTCTCTGGGTAGCACGTTTGAGTGTTTGACCACTCTTCCCCAGTCCAGAGGCTTTACAGGACTCAAATGTTTTCATTTCTCTGTTGTTGATTATCTGATATAGAAGATGCATATGTGTTGAATAATAACCTTTCTTCAGTAGACCAAAAAATTCTTTTTACAAGGCCTGGCAACCTGTTGGTGCCTTAATGAGTGAAGTATCCATAAATAATTGAGCTTTCTCAGCTGAAGCAGGGCGACCCTTGGCCTCAGTATTATTCGTCTTATTTAATAAGGGATGTTCTGGTGGTACATTCAGGATCAAGAAGAGTTTTGTTAATGCTGGAGGACAGTACTGGTATCGTAGCCAATTAATGTGCCTGTTCCTACTAATGATAAATGGGTCTGCCATCAATTCATTTGGCGTTGTGCCACCAGCCTTACAGAATCGTTTGTGGATATACCCAAGGGTTTTGACAGCTAACATTTCAGCTTTTACAGGTCATCAGAATTCTTCAGGAAAGATGGATTTCATAAATGGTAGCCTGTAGCAGAAAACTGGAGGAGAAACATAAAAAAGTATTTAGGTGATGTTAAGCTCTGTGAAATGGGCCAAAACCTGTCTGACGAAGAATCTTTTCAGTTTTATTTCAACTAAAGTTCAGGGAGAGGAGAAAAGTAAATGCGTCTAAGGAACACTGGTGGATCCAGGCTAGTTTAGCCTTCATGGGTTAATAACTCATTGGAAACTGATGTTTTCAATGGTTCTGAAATTGCAGGAAGTGGTCTGAGGTCGAGAGGGAAAAATTACTCAAGGAGACATAATTTCTAGGGAGGAACTGAGGTCCTGCAGTTCTGCTTTGGAGGAAACACAAGCCACAGAATGAAATTCCCCACAGTTTCAAGGTTAGCAGAGAGGCTGGTGGCTGGAGGAGGAAAGAAGAAAATATGAAACTGTTTCTGTGTATGTCTGTGTGCGTGCAATGTTGTGCCACATAGCTAAAGCCTTTTGTCCTTTAGCCAGAAATCTGACCTGAAAACTCCTTTTGCAAGGTCTTGCAAGATGCATAGCAGCTCTCCCATTCAGGATAGTTCATGTTAAATAAGAACTTCATGTTAATTCAATATGGAAACATTGTAATCTGGGATTTGAATTGTTTTAATGGTTACCTTCCTCATTTAGATAACGGACAGGCAGAAGAGGGAGGTAGGGAGAGGCCCTGCTCGTCTTGACATTCCAGCAGACGAGAAGACAGTGATGGCCATGTCCAGCTTGCACCACTCTCATTGCTGCTTCTTATGGTTTTCTATAAATATACCCACATCTGTGAATTATGGGCCAGCTGTTCACAAAGACCAAAGCATACCATTGCAAATCAACCCCACCAAAATGGCAGAGGCACACAAGTTACCTCTAGCCTAAATTTAATCAGCAAATCTCCCTGGAGTCAGTGGGGAGAGGCACCTCTGGAGGGCAATTCAAAGCAGGAATCTGACTGCAAGGGCAGCATTAACCTTTGACTGTTCTCCCTTTGCCGAGAGTCAATGGGATCAATTTGTAGCTGAGCGGAGAAGACTTACGCTGGCTAAGAAGCGGTTCCAGTATCAATAAAGCTACCACAGCTTGCTCTCTGTATCACAGAACTGCCATATGTCTCCACTTACAGGGAATGGGCATGAGTGGGGGCTGTGGAGGGAATTGCTTTCCTAGGCAGGTTGATGTAATAAAAAATGAGCAGCTCTGCAGCCCTTAATCTCTCTAATGCCCGTAGTCTCAGGCCTCCTATGCTTCAGTCTGTGCTATGCTTCATTATGGAGTCTTTAAACACCTAAGCTAAAGATAGAGAAAGTAATTTCAAAAGAAAACACAACTTTGGCTCCATATAGATGGATTTTTGGAGAAGAAGTAAGGTTCCTCTTGGGTTAAACTTCTTAGATTTTTGTAATTTTGTTTATATAGTATTATTAAGTCCAAGTGCTATGGAGTAAATACACAAAATTAATACCTACTCTAGAACATTTAATAACTCAAGATAAATTAAGGTATTTAGAACTGTGAATTTTAAACATTGCAACATTTTTGTTCTGTTTTATTTTTCTTCCAAATTTAGAACACCTATTTCCAAATTAGTAACAGAATCTGACAGTTCTGATCTTATATTTTATAATAATCTTACTCACAGTACTGCAGGAGCTACAGCTTCAAGAAGAAAACGTAAATAAATGTTTGGAATATATAAAAATACTTTCATTTAATACATTGGAGTTTGGGGAGTTTTGTGTTTTAATATTTTTTTCGTCATCAAGAGGTATCCAATACCAATTTTCTTTGTTTTAATTATGTCTGCAATGTACTACTCATTGTAAACAAAATAAGTAGTTAGCTAATATGCAGATTTTAGCTCAGGGATTTGAAGCAGTCTAATGGGCTAGGACACATATTCTATATTTCCATCCATTTACTCACAGAAGTTTGTCAGAACTCACCAGATGATAACTTTGACTAATCCCAACTTTTCTTTATATTGTGATTTTGCTTTTCCTTATTGAATTAATATTATAAATACATTAATGGAGCTGTTGGTGGAGAGAAGATATACTGTTTCAGTTCCTTCACCGTTGTGAATCAGCATAGTGCCACTTACATCAACAAAGCTACTATTTACCCCAGCTGAATATCTCCTCCTTCTGTTCTAATATTAACACAGTTAAAAATAGGAGATTTATATTTAAACCTCTGCTTCCTGAAGTGACGGTAGGTGGGCCGACTTGTAACATGATCAACATTTACAGCATTATCTCTACTGGAATCTATTTATGTCAGCTCCTAACAATCAAAACATAATGGCTCTTTGGAATTGCCATTGCTTTAATTTTTACAAAATAGCAAGAATATTAATTAAAAAAAAATAAAGAGCGCCCTGATACAGCATTCATGCATGTGCATAAACAGCATGCAACATCAAAGTGTTGGCAGCCTATTCCCTGAAACAGTGCTTATGGAAAGGAGTGGTGTGCCGGCGTTGTATATGGGGAATAGTAATAGTGAGGCAGGGGGATCTTAGAGCCCTACTGTCAATGCATAACTTGTGATTTAGTGCATGATCTAGTTTTATGATAAACTTAAAGCTATCTGAGATGTCCAGAGCTATTTGAGATGTCCAAACTTCTTTGAAAGACTGCCAGAGAAGGTGCAGGAACTGCGGAAACCCATGTCTTTCTGGATGGCAGCTGAAGGACAGTCAGGATAACTAGGGCATCTCAAGTGGTACTGGACAGTTCTGTGTGGACAGCTGCACTGGGTTGTGTCTTACATCTGCAGTCACAATTTTTTAAGTTATTTTTTTGATAACACTGAGGGGCATGCTAATTGTGACCTATCAGAGGATACTGGCCTTTAGCAGGGTCATATACTGGCTCTTTTTCACTGCAGTGCCATGTGTTACACCTGTGAATGCTGCCACTAAATTAAGTGACATTACTCAAACGTGCCTCATAATAAACTTATGTATAGATTAAGGTGTCTACAAAACTGAGAGTTATTTTCAAACCCCCATTAAATACTGAGCTGCTAAAAAATGCTCAGGATATTACCAAATTACACATTCAAAATTGTCATAACAATATGGACCATGGGACTGAGACAGTAATTTTTTAATGTATATTGAAATAATTGCTCTTATTCAGGTGTCAGACACAGGGGTTTCTCTCCTCTAATTTCTTAAAAAAGGACAGCATAACTGTGAAAAAACTACAATATTTCAGTGATGTCTTAAGAAAATATGCTTCATTACCAGCATTAAGCATGAAATAATAAAACCAGTTGTTGTTAAAAGGTTTGTCCTGTGGAAAGCATATTTTCTCTTTCTCCACACTTAAATATGTGTGCATACTTACTTAGGTCCAATTACATTTCACTCAGCTTGAAGCACTTCACATTTGGTGTACAGGTGCTCCTTATCTAGCCTATGAGACCACATCTAAACCGCAAAGCCACCCACGGATGGCAGCACGCCCTGTATATCTTGGGTAGGAATGAGCCTGGAACGTGCCATAACTCGGTTCTCGTTGCCCAAGTTCCTGAGGAAATCCAAGCATGGGAATGCTGCTTGGGCATGGCTGTCCTGTAGATATGAAGGTAGATTTCCATTTCTCTATATCAATACAGACAGAAAGACAAATACCACCTGCTGTCTGATGAGATGGTAACCTGGGGAGAACATGCTTCTGATGTAGGTACTTTCGTTAGGTGTTCACAGAGAGGGGGAATCTGGGTCTCTGATCTTATGAAGGATGATACATGGACAATCCTGACAGCTGCCATGCAAAGAGCATTTATAAATCCATGCCAGTCTTTTCTGACACCCAACACCTGGCTCCTTTTCTGTAGTGAGAATGGCTGGACCATTGCAGTGGCGCACTGATTTTTGTGGATGGTGAACACAAAAAGGGGATTGAGAAGAGACCACCCAAGTTATTCTGACACATGACTTGAGTGCTTTCTATTCTTAGACAAATGAGGATCTGAAATATGTAAGTACACTATCATTGTTTTTTCATATTTATTTGTAAAAATGGAAGAAAAGTATAAAAGTCTTAATCTATCATGGGTATGGGATTAATACATTTATCATTTTCTTTCGATGTGTGTTTATACTGAAGTGGAGTCGATAAATCAAGATGTTTCTTGTGATATTTTAAAGTATCATTATTTGTCTCTTGATTCCATCCTTTTTATTTAAAGAAATGAAAAGAGCAAAAACCATGAAATTATATTTACAGTGTAATTTTAAATTTATTGTCTAATAAATAGTGATCATTTAGAAAATCCATTTTTTTTTCTGTACTGCTAACAAGAGATTTAACCAAAGTGATTGAATCAAGATAAGAAATGATCCCAGGCTCTTGAAGCTTGAATAAACGGCATTGTCAATGACAATGTGCTGTTCTGGAAGTTCATATGAAGTATAAGAAATAACCTAAATGTAATTTCATGGCAGCTCATATATGACTTAGCTTAATTTATTCTTGACTACAGAGCTTCCATTCTCTGTGTTTCACCAGCATTTACATGTCACCAAATACCCACCAACACTTACCTTTTTACTATTCCACACTCCCAGTACAAGCAAAGATAACACTTCTTTTTCCCCAACAAACAAACTGTACATTGATTTCCAAACTGACAATTTTATCCTGACTTCCACCAACACTGTTGCTGAATGAGCATAACCACCTCTGATTTACAATATCATGTGGATCTACTACTTCCGACTCATCTAATGATGCTGCCTAAGATGCCTTTTGAAACTGCATTATCCCCCATAAAAAGATTATTTGTATTTAACAAACAACGAATAGAACTTGCCAGCCACAGTATACTGTGACTCAGTTTTGCAAATGAGTGCAGATCCCAAGATATTTCAAAAAGGACAGAAGAAAATCAACAGAAATTGAAAAGTTCTTAAACTGTTACATAACCAAGGCTTTAACTAGCTATAGATAAAGATTTAGAAATGCAATTAAGTTTCTTTCTACACCTTCAGGTAAGGAACTGTATACTTCTAAGTACAGCAACAAATCAACAAGAGCCATAATGACCTGATTTTTAAGGACGAGGCTGAGTCTGTGATATTTCTGCTTTTGAAATCCAGCACAGGAGAAGGTCTTTATTCAGACAGGATTCAAAGTATGGCTTTGTATTTCAAGGATGTACTGATTCCCCTTTGGTTCTAAACAATAAGCATATTCTTGTATTCTTCCTTCAGTCCAGGTTATAATTATGTATTTCAGATGATAGTGTTCATATAGTAATGAGACTAGCCTAAATGCTTACAGCTTTGGGCAAGTTCTTGAAAATACATGTTGTAACAGAGACGGGCAGATTGTTCTTGGTATGTCTTTATTAAAATAAATGTGTCTTAAGGAATGTTTAGTTTTCTGACTGTAGCTGACTGATTTGGTAGAGACTGGTATAGTAATACTGTCATTATATCAAGCCTCTTTTCTTTTTGTTTTGGGGATTCCCAGAGATATTTCAATGAAAGAAACTATAGTCTAGGCATCTCCACTGGGTTAGAGGAAGAAAAGATTTTTCAAGGAAAATGAAAAGTGTGGAGAGGCAATAGTGGAACACTCAGATTTCCTTTCAGAAAAGAAAAGAAATGAAAAGCCTCTGAGTGGTAAAGTGGAGCAGCTGGATATTTTCTCAGACATGCAGATATGCAAAGGACATTGATGACACCATGAAATATCTGTGCATCTCCAGATAGGAGCTTTTGTATCATAATTTGTTCAACATCTATTTAAATTTCTCATTCCTGGAAGTAAAAGCCTTCATAAGTGTCAGGACTTTCTTAAAAAGAGGAAGAAATACTCAATTGCAACAAATTGTACTTTTTAAGAGATGTATCAACCTAACCTAGACTTTTTGACAGCTATGGAAACAAGCCAAGATTATATTAAAAATTGGGATTGTGCTGGGGTTAACCATTCCCTGCCAGATGTATTGCATATACCCTGCTGTGTGCATGGATATTTACGGATATGTCTACACAAAATATCCAGTCAAGGAAAAAAAAATATATTTATAGGAAGGTGTGCTAATATCTGCATGTCCATGGCTAAAACATTCAGTGTTAATACATTGTCCTAGCAAATGAAAGTGAAGGACATAAATGAAGGGTTATTCCCATAGTGATTCAGTCATTCAAAGACATTAACCAGTACTATGAATCTGCTGGAAAAGGTTGGATGAGGGATCCATTTATCCTGCTTCCCCATGGTTACGATCTGGTAGTAATTCACATCCACCATTACCTGCACGGGGAACCCTAACAACTGGGGAGGATTTGAGTTACCTGACCCATGCGTCTCCCCACACGTCACCAGGATTGGGATTTATTTTTTAAATAGGTGTTGGTTTATAATGCTGCAGAAATGTAAAAGAGTAAGAAATGGAACTTCTCAGTTCTGGCCAGTTTTGAGTTGCTGCAGAAACGCTGCCACATAAGGATCTCCTCTGCAGTACTCAGATACCAGTGTGATTAGCCTGGTAGATAGAGCTCTGTGTTGGGGAAGCAAGGTCAGTGCTCCTGGGACAACAGGAGACATAAAGATTCAATAATAATATCTCATTATTCTATCAAATGATGTCTGCAGAACACTTTAAAATCATTATGTGAAGGACAAAGGATGCTATATATGTAGAGGGGTAAAGGCTGACATTTCTACAGTGCATTTAATTAACAGAATTCCATGCAAGCCTGGCCTTTGGAAGAAAAATAATCTTTGGTTGCACATTGGGCACGCTGAGCTTCCATAATAAACACACAGGGAACTCCTATAGGGCATCTACTGAATCAAGGCTATTGTTTTGCTGGTGCCATGTCCTCAAAGACCGCAAGGTTGAAAGACCTTCTATAACAGTGAAACCTATTTTGCTTACTACAAGTAGGGGGCTGATGGAGACAAGAAACAGCAGCAATAACTGATAATTTTTATTAACAGTGCTTCTCAAGCTGTTGCAGCTCTTGGCATAGCTGAATTTCAGTAAGGAGAGAAAATGTCTGAACAGGAATATTTTCCCTGAGCCAGTACAAGCAATGCTGATAGGAAGTGGTGTTGTTCATTTTGTTAAGGAGCAGTCAGATAAGCATTAGTTAGCACATTTTTATTGGTTCCTACCAAAAAATTGACAGTTTCTTCTGCTGACAGTTGCCATCCCCTACCCTGAGACATGGTGCTTCAAAGTACCCAGACTGTCAGACTAATATGCTGCAAAAAAAAGCCACTTGCGCTGCATGGCAGGGTTCACCACTATTGCTACGAAAAAGAGACACAGGCAATGACCAGAAATGATATTGGACCATGCCCTTAGCTCACACATTGTATCCCACGTGGTTTGTTCCCTCTACAAACACATTTCAGTTTTGGATCCTGCTCTGCAGCAAAAAATTAAGGGAAGTGATGTGTCCTGTGGAGACCACAGGGCTGAGATGTGGTAATCTTACACCTACTTTGTATTTACAAGGGTTTGTTCGGTTATATCGGTCTATCTTGCCCATTTATACAATCAAATTAATGAGATGATTGACAGATATTCATAAAGGACAGTGAGATAAATAGAATAAAAATACTCATTAGTAGATGCATGTTTTTACTACCCTTTTTTTTCCCTTCATGATACACTTGGTGACTCAAAAGGAGTACAGGGGTCTCATTACGTCATGCAGAAGGGAAATTAGAAAGGCAAAAGTCCAGCTAGAACTCAGCCTGGCCAGAAGGGACAACAAAAATATGTTTTCACAAGTACGTCAACAACAAAAAGAGGGCCAAGGAGAATCTCTGTCCCTTATTGGATGCAATGGGGAATATTGCCAACAAGGATGAGGAGAAGGCTGAGGTACTTAATGCCTTCTTTGCCTCAGTCTTTAATAGTCAGACTAGTTATTCCCAGGGTAGTCAGCCCCCAGTGCTGGAAGATAGGGAAGGAGAGCAGAATAAACCTCCCATAATCCAGGAGGAAGGAGTTAATGACCTGCTATGCCACCTGGACACTTACAAGTCTATGGGGCCAGATGGGATCCACCCAGGAGTGCTGCAGGGACTGACAGAGGAGCCGGTCAAGCCACTCTCCATCATTTATCAACAGTCCTGGCTAACAGGGGAGGTCCCAGATGACTGGAGGATTGCCATTGTAACAGGCATCTACAAGCAGGACCAGAAGGAGGATCCTGGAAACTACAGGCCTGTCAGCCTGACCTTGGTGTCAGGCAAGATTATGGAGGGATTCATCCTGAATGTGCTCACTGGGAATGTGAAGGACAGCCAGGGGATCAGGCCCAGCCAGCATGGGTTCATGAAAGGCAGGTCCTGCCTGACCAACCTGGTCTTCTTCTATGACCAGGTGACCCACCTAGTGGATGAGGGAAAGGCTGTGGATGTTGTCTACCTGGACTTTAGTAAGGCCTTTGACACTGTTCCCCACACTATCCTCCTGGAGAAACTAGCTGTCCATGGTTTGGATGTGTGTACTCTGTACTGGATAAAGAACTAGCTGAATGGCTGAGCCCAGAGAGTGGTGGTGAAGTGAGTTAAATCCAGCTGGTGACCAGTCAGGAGTGGTGTTCCCCAGGGCTCAGTTTTGGGTCCAGTCCTGTTTAATATCTTTATCAATGATCTGGATGAGGGGATTGAGTGCTCCCTCAGTAAGTCTGAAGATGAAACCAGCCTGGGTGGGAGTATCAATCTTCTCGAGGTTAGGAAGGCTCTGCAGAGGGATCTGGACAGGCTGGATCGATGGGCCGAGGCCAACTGTATGAGTTTCAACAAGTCCAAATACCGGGTTCTGCACTTCGGTCACAACAACCCCATGCAACGCTACAGGCTTGGGGAAGAGTGGCTGGAAAGATGCCTGATGGAAACGGACCTTGGGGTGCTGGTTGACAGCTGACAGAACATGAGCCAGCAGTGTGCCCAGGTGGCCAAGAAGGCCAACAGCATCCTGGCATGGATCAGGAATGGCGTGGCCAGCAGGAGTGGGGAGGTGATCGTGCCCCTGTATTCGGCACTGGTGAGGCTGCACCTTGAGTTCTGTGTTCCATTTTGGGCCCCTCAGAACAAGGACATTGAGGGGCTGGAGCATGTCCAGAGAAGGGCAGCGAGGCTGGTGAGGAGTCTGGAGAACAAGTCTTACGAGGAGCAACTGAAGGAACTGGGGTTGTTTAATCTGGAGGAGGCTGAGGGGGGACCTTACTGTTCTCTAGAAATACCTGAAAGGAGGTTGTAGTGAGGTGGGTGTTGGTCTCTTCTCCTAGGTAAATAGCAATAGGACAAGAGGAAATGGCCTCAAGTTGCTTCTTGGGAGGTTTAGACTGGGTATTAAGAAAAATTTCTTTATTGATAGAGTGGTCAGACATTGGACCAGGCTGCCCAGGGAGGTGGTGAAGTCCCCATCCCTGGAGGTGTTTAAACAATGTGGCACTTTGGGATATGGTTTAGTAAGCATGGTGGTCTTGGGTTGGCGGTTGGACTTGATGATCTTAGAGATCTTTTCCAACCTATGATTCTATGATTCTTTCCAGAAAATGGATCTGTGATGGAAACAGGTGATATATTCAGAACCTTGCAGCCTCCACTATATAAATTGATTTCCAGCACTCTGTTCTGTAGTTGAAAATAGTAAAGTACACTACCTGTTTCATTAGACATGGATCATTTATATAGTGCATGGCTGACATCGCTGCACGATAATTTATCACAAGGATTTGTGAATGGCATAGAATGCCACAGAACTGAAAAAGAAAACTGGTTCTGTTTTTACAGGTGAGGCAAGAAAAAACGTTGTTGCTGATATGCATAGTAATTCTTTTCCTCAGATATAAATCTATCGGGATAACTACATTCTGTGGAGTGAGGCATAGAGCTCTCCTACAAACCAAAAATGACTTTAGAAATTGAATATTTATAATGGAATGAACAAGACTGCCACTGTGGTAACTTCAGGTTTAAAGTCACTATCTTTGCCAGTCTATGAGAGTATAAATTGTGTAATGCATGCAAGGTGGTTAAAAGATAAATACTGCCGAACAAATTTTTTTGAACTTTTTCAACAGGAAGGTGATCAGATTTCAACAGGTTGTCCAAGGAAGTTGTGTAGTCTCCATACTTAGTGACTTTGAATTAGTGGAAAAAGTTCTTGAGCCACCTAATCTAACTGGATCCACTTTGGAGACAGAGGTTTGACTACAGATCTCCAGAGTTCCTGGTCAAATGTGAATTGTTTTGTGATTCTGGGAGGGGAGACCATCAAAGAAGAAAGTTCAAAGAAACATCTGGAAAGCCCATCTTTGTCATTATCCAAAGGCATCTCCATGGTGAAATGGGGTATCTTAGTGGGGCAAGGAATTTTTCTGTTTATCTGCTCAGAGGGAAGCACAAGTCCACCTTCTTTGACAGCTCTCGGAAACAGTATGAAGAGAGGTTGGCTGAATTTGCTGACACACACCTTCAGCTTCAGCTAAATGTTAGCTAACTTTCCTCTCTTCTTGTCATCACTTTTATAGTGGGGATTTAGCCCTGACTATTCTGCACTAGATATCCCCATGCAAAGAGGTGGGATGAGATTCCTGGCTGGAGGTTTTTCCATCCTTTTAAGTTCCCTTCATATGTAATGCCATTGCAGGTGCTATACATCAACAGTAAAGTGAACTGTTATCAGCCACTTCAGAATATACCTGCTAAGGAGGAGGTTAATCCTTCTGGGTCCTCAACTTAGGTTACTCATAACAGCAATATAATGGATACCATAGCCAAATCCAAAATGCCTGAAGGGTCAAGATACGGGCCAAGTGGCTTCTGCAGTTCTTGAATTTTCCTGCTCAAAGTGCAGTGTGATTTGCTTCAACCCGCAGCCAGATTGCCAGACAACAGATAGGCTATAAGGACAACTTTGACATGCTTGTTGGGATTCTCCTACCATCTGCTCCCACCTTTCGCATCTTCACTCAGTCCCATTCCTTTACTCTTGCTTGCTTCTCCTACCTGTGGCATGAATGGGGAAAGCAAATTTTTCTATTCATGTCCTTCTTTCTGTACTACAAGAAGGCAGGATTTTAGGTGGGAAATAAACAGTGAGTGTAGCATGGTTACCATTTGAGAAGAAGGCTCCATAACATCCATTCTACCTATCCTGACCTCACAGGTAACTCTGCATTGAGCCAGAATAGTAATCTCAGGCTCTTGAACCCTCACAACAGTAAGATTCTTATATTGTATTTTCTCCTCAGATTTTATTGAGGTTAGATTGAAGTAGACAGACTGGCCTTCTCTTCGCCACTGCCCTGAAGAGAACTGCACACTGTGTTGTCCTCTCTATATCTACATCTGTGCCGTTTTTGATGACTTCAACTACTGTGGCCGTGTGAGATGCTCCTTGAAAAGTTTTCTTCTGCCCTTCCAAACCCATGCTCAGTGCATGAGTTCCAGGTTACCATATTTTACAAAAATATCCACAGACCTGGAGTGAAGGGTGTTTGTGGCAAAGGATTGTCTGAGGCACAATCTTCTGCTGTGTCAACTTCCATTGCACTTTGATGTGCTCCTGCTGATAGGAGTGATCAGAAGTTTCATGCCAGTAGAAATAGTTAAGGAAGTTTCCACAATGAGAAGGCTCACTGTGGAGCTTGAAAAATAGATTTTTTTAAGCAATTTTCTGAGCGCTCTTTTTCTCCACCTGTGTGGCCTAGATAGCACAATCCTCAGTGTATCAGCAGATAAAACAATTATGTATTTTAAGCTGGTCCTTAAAAATGCACCAAGCCCAGTACAAATACCTTGACTCTTTGCATAAAATAAGCATGCAAGACCTTTCCACCTGCCTCCTATCTTCCCATTGCAGATAGGGCAAGAGTGAAAGAGGCCTCCTGCCATGAGAAGGTGAACTCTGAAAATGGTACATGATCTGCAGGACAGAAGCAGTTAAATCCTCTGAATGCGTTCTTTTCAATAGAGAGGGCTTTTGAAAACAGAATTTAATGAAATCCTTTTCATAAAATATTTGAAGGAAGTCTTGTTCGATAGCACTTGTCAATCAATCCTTTGCTATTGTTACTTGTTTTTTTCCTTTTTTCTCTCCCTTTATTTTAATTGGCATCTGTCTGGAAGGACACAGGCAAATCCCAAGATGGTACCTTAACTAGGAACCATTCACTTTCAATACATAAATTTCTCTGCTGTTAAAGATAAATAAATTGCAAAGTTTATATTAATATGCACAAGGGCTAAAGCATGAGAAAAGCTCCAAAAAGCATATGCAAAAAAAATCCTTCAGTATACTGAGAGGATGCTTTCTGAAATCATACTTACCCCATTGCTAATAAGTTGTCAAAATATATGCAAGCTTCTGCAAACTCTAATATCATCAGACAATGAATTTGCCTTTTTTCTGCAACAAGTCAAATTCAAAATGAGCAGATATTTAACCTTTGGACATTTGATGTTCCCTTCCTGATAAATAGTTACGATACTACTAGCAGTTTCCAAGGATTTAGTAGAAACATTTCAGTTATATGCTTATTACTTTTCAAAAATCAGGCTTAGACATGTATAAATGTCTGTAGCAATATTTCCTACCAACTTTGCCATTCATTTCAATTTTGCTGTATTGTGAAATATTAAGCAATTTTATATTTGCTGGTGTTCCTGTAAACAGGTGTACTGCATGTATGGTTTCATTATCTGGGACTTCTTCTACTTCACCATACTCATTTAACCTCACACTACTACATACCTGGCTCTAGCTGCTGTTTAAAACCTTTGGTACACAACTTAAATAGGAATTTGTAAAGATTCAGCTTAAGTACATCAAGAACATTGTTGTAACAATAGGTTACAAAGGATTACTGAGCACCTTCTCTCACAGACTAATTATTATGCACAAGAAAATAATTTTCTTACCAGCCTGTGTGAAAGTATCTGTTATGATGGCATTTTCTATCAATAGTCATGTGAGATAGAAGGATTAATTTTAAATTCAAACATTACAGCCTGCCAGATTAATAAACCATATTTATGAAATAATAATAACAACTCCCTGAAAGTGTTTTTTAACTCGGGAGATTGAACACTGATATTGAACAGGTGCCTTTCTTCAGGATCTGCGTAGTGATAAATGGCACTCTGTTTGCTGTGATATCGATGTACTGTGAGCCAGACTGAAGGATGGGGTCAGCACACATAAAGTCTGCGTGTTTCTACTGCAGTGTAAAGTTGCGTGTCACTGCAGGGACAGATATTTTGCTGAGGGGTTCTTAGGTTTTTAGATCCATGTTTCCTCTTCCCTTTGTTCATGAGTTGAGATGTGAATGAAAGCAAAGTCTTCAGGAGGTCTTTAAAAGCTCATACAAATACGCACAAATGCACAAAAATCAAGAAGACAGGTTGACCTATAAGCAGAGATGGACAAGTAGGCATCAACAGTCTCTAGTTTGCTCAAGAGGGTCAAGAAGGTAGAAACTTCTTCAGGGAATAACTGGCTTTAGACATAGTTTGTGACAAAATAAATATATACAAAAAATTATTTCAAAGTGAAAACTAGGACACCTTTTTTTCTGATAGTCACGTTTCAACTTTTCGATACCAAGATGGAATTGAGACTAGTGTGTTCACAGTGGCCCTAAAAATTTTTGGTGATTTTTAGACTCTGTTTTAAAGTAAGCAGACTATTCCTTCATAGTTCGAGCAGGACAACTTCTAGGTATGACCAAGGTTAGTGCATCTTGACTGAGGGCTTCTCTGGTCTTCAAAGGTCTGGTGCTTTTGTTGTACCACTGTAGGTGAAGACATGCGTCTCTTTCTAGTGGGAATAGTTGGCTACCCACATAAATAGGCCTTATGCTGCTTCTGCTGTTCTTCCCGTGTTGTAAAGGGAATAAAGTGCAGAGAGTTGTGACACTTCTAAACGGGTTTAAGTGAAAACTGGGTTCTGTATAAGTATAGCCATACAGATAACTAACTGCCCTCAGAACTGACCAAGGTACCTAGGTAACAAAATGTGCTCTTGGACTGTAAAAGCCTGAAACAATGGTTCTACATGCTGCAGGAAAGCAATGATGGGAATACACCGCCCTGTCATCTCACCGGGGAGTTTCAGCTCTACATCCATTTCATAATAATTTAAAACCACAGCAATTGTTTTAGCAAAAAAAAAATGTGCTAGGTATTTCAGGATTCAGGATGTATATTTGGGCTGCAGTGGAAGACCACTGTCTCTGGAGGTCTCCTAGCAGACCCCCCAAGAGACTAAGACGCTTTTAGCAAGACAATTTATCTTTTGTCATGGAAATTTGTATAGCCACATACCTTTTCTGCTGTTGTTAAGGACAACACTGCATAAATACATCTAAAAGACAAAGTGGCCTTGGGATTTGCTTGGTTGCAAACCATCACAGATCTGAATCTGTACTTGTATTTCATTGCATCATACCACCACCCAGCAAGGCCTGTCAGCGGGTTTGGTTTTATTTCATCAAGCTTTGTATGTTAGTACTGCTGACAGGCAAGGACTAAAGTGAAAAGCACCAGATTCACAGCACTGCTGGCCACCAGAAAATGAAGAAGGGGAACCAGAGAGAGCTGAATTTATAAAATAAATGACAAAAAACTGTGATCGAGCAGGAGGAATAGGACAAAAAGGAAGGCTAGGAGAGAAAGCAGTTAGCCAACTTATGAGAAGGAAACAGCAAGGAGAGCAAGACCAGTGATGAAATGAGGGAGATCATAAGGAGACAGTAGGTATTGTGAAACCCTGGTTGCAGGGGCCAAAGGAAAAGAGCAGCTGAATTTCTTCCCACATTCTGCAGCTGTTTTTTAATTAGTAAACACATGGAGTATGCCAAAATATAGCAATGGGGCACCTACTTTCACCTTCTGTGTAACAGGATCTCTTTGGTTAAACCTGTGTTAAGCCTGGCAGTTCACATTGTTGACCTTTTCTCCCAGCCGCTGTCTAACCTCCGCTTTTTGGAGCCAACACCTTATTCCTTCAGTTTCCCACAGTCCTTCCTTTAGGGAGGTGTGGAATCAGTACAGTAGCATTGGTAATAGAAACTGATCCTTGAAGAAATATTGTTAATGCTGTGGGAGAGGTGTTCAGGCTGATGGCAGACTTCCAGAGGCACACACACGCAGCATAGACACTCTTGGTTTCTATTACTGCCTCTACGTTCTCAAGTAAGAGCAATTTTGTTGATCTTCTCTAACTTCCTAGTTTACGTGTGTACTAAAATGAGCAACATTTATGCTAGAACAAGAAGACAGTATCGACAAATCAGATGCTGCTTCATCATGGAGCAGAACCAAGCAGACTCTTTATTTATCTTGTTATTCCAGTCATGCCTTCATTTTGCACTGACAAATCAATTCTCAAAGGTGAACTGACCTGGACAGTCATGAAAATCTGGGTGGTTTGGACCATTGTTTGATTTAGAGGGAAACAGACTAAAACCCTGTAACTAAGCAACCTTGACATCAAGATCTAAGTCTTAATTTCATATATTGGTGTCCTTTTTCATTTCAGCAGAAAAATTTCGGTACAATCAGGTTTGCCCTAAAGGTTTGGGAGATCATCTACGAATATAATCTCATGTCAAGCCTGTCCAAGATTCCTTAAAAAGTTTTTTTAGTTTAGTTTTTTCCTTTGTTGTCACAAAACATCTATAGCTTGATCATTAAAGAATTTTGAATCATTGCACTCAATTGGTCAGACCACAAGGCGTACCTCTGCAAGACCACTCCACTTTTCCTGCATCTGCAAAAGCCTTTATGAAGAAAAAAGCACCAGGAATTTTGCTGAATGGATTGCAGAGGAAGAATTTAGTTTTGAAAAGACAAGCAAAATTAACCTAGAGCTCTGGGAAGAATGCTAATCTTTAGTATTAATAATAATTCCATTGTTTTTAATTCATTCATAATTACATAAGTTGATTTTTCTTTATTGCTGTTAATTAACAAATATTTAATTGATTTAGCAATTCACTAATGTTCTTGATGACAAAATATTTAACAGAATATGCAGTGCAGAGAATTGCTTTAAGGGAGTTCAAAGGGTTTTTTTCACATTGTAGTTACTAAATGCCAACCAGTATTTATGACATACAAAGATTCCTTGTTTTTAAAGAAGCTGTCTTGAAAAATAACTAAAGGTTAATTATTGTATCTATCCCAACTGTAGTAAGTCATAAGCAATACATTAAATTAAAAAACCTATATAAAAACCCACAACTCCAAGTGATCCAGACAATTAGATCAGCAACCTAATCTAATGGTTTCATAATTTCAAAGATTTTTGAGGTCAGAGAAACCATTAGCTCTTCCACCTTGACCTGCTACTTAATGGGGGTGATGGAATTTCATTCATTCCCAGTTGGAGCCTAGCAACTTCTGTGCGGACACCTCTTATCTTCCAGAGATGTAAGGAGCACATTCAGAGATAGTGATCCCACCATGCCTGTCGCAACAGTGCTTAAGTGGTTAAGTGCATTCACTGTTAAGCATCTATAGCTGTTCTCTGGTGTAGATTTGTTTAGCTTCACCTTTTGATCCTTGGTTTGTGCCTTTCAATACTAAATAAAGTGTGCTCCAGTGTCTGTCTTCTCCTCTTGGATTTATTTGTGCACCTGAATAAATTTTTCTTTTCAGTGTCTTCCCTGGTGCTTTTACTTATCTTTGCATTTTGTTTACCTGGGACAAGGGAAGTTAATTGATCAATTCCTCTATTGATTTCAGTCTACTTTTCATTTTCTAGCACAACGTCTGGCAAATTCTGAGGACTTTATTTTTTCAGCATTTTTTCTTTTTTCTAACATGGGAAAATTATCTCTGTTTCTCCCAGCACTTTCCTTTTCTTTACTAATAGCTGCTATTTAATTATGAACCCCTGGACAATATCTCTATGAAGTTAAAATGAGACCCTTCATCATGGCATAGTCACAAACAAAAGCCTGTCATTCAAAAAAAAAATATTTATGGGTCACCTGTCTCTCTCCTACAACTGCTGATAATAAGCAGATGGGAAGGAGCTTACTTCAGCCAACTTTTACCTTCAGCCCAAGTGTTTCACATTATTGTCTAGCTACTGATCCTATGTGAAAAGAATTCTTTTCTAGTATTTCTGTGTTAGAACCACAAGAGCCATGATTTAACTGACATGCTTATAGCACATTATACATTACAGCCGTCTTTTCAAAGATTTCAAAAGCCACATCTTGACAGTTTCATTTTTTTAAGAGATGCCTTTAATAACCATTTCTTTCTGACTTAAGAAATGAGAGAGTAAAGTCTAACTTCAAAGTCTTGGAAAAATAGTATGAATTATCCAAAAGTATTTGTTAAGTTGTTTCCAGTTACAGTAGTAGTAACTCCAGACTGATAGCTGATTTCCCCTTTCCTGTTTCCAATTTAAACTGGTATCTTTTGGAGTTTCTCCACACTACATTGTTACTCTAGAACAAACCAGTTCATTCAACTGTATGTTCTAAAAGATTGGAAGGAAAGCAAGAAACAACACACAAAAAACATTAATTAGTCTAGCAAGTAGGTATGATACTTCCAGCTCTGTCAGCTAAAGAGCTGAAAGACATAATTAACACAAGTGGAACTGAAGAGTTTTATAAAATTTAAATCAGAAGATCAAGACCTATGTGTCTTCCAATACAGGGATGAAAATCTGCCAGTAACCTTTACATACAAGCTATCACAGGCAGAGATGATGTTTTTGCCTTTTATGCAATATGGCAAAATAAGGGACAGCAATAAAAGTTATTAATATTTAAATAGTTAATCATGCATTAATAAAAGCATTATAAGTGACATTAATTAGGACCTTTACATACCTTTTCCTATCCCCTGTCTTTGTGGCTGTCTGGACTAACCATCTAACCTTACTATACCATTGACCTTTGACCAGATGTACAATTATTATTAATTATTAGTCTTACTGCTGGCATTGGGGCCACTAAATTTTCCCCTTCAGCTGCTTTCAGAGTTGCAAAATTTTTAACTCTTGCAGATCAACCTATGGACTCTTGTAGGTTTTTTTCTTTTATTCCCTCTTTTCTCCCTTGTGTATTAAATTTTTCCCTCCTCGTACATTTTCTTGATGTTGATCTTTCCTGCTTCTTGTCTTACAACAGCAAGAATGGATTTATAACCCTGGGAAAGAAAGATTTCTAGCGATGAGGACACTGAAGACCAGCCACAGATTCTCTGCAGTGGTTGTGGATTTTCCATCATTACGAGAGCAAGTTAAACAAACATCTGCCAGGCATGACCTCCCTGTAGTTAAGCCTGCCTCGGGGCAAAGGGATAGAATAGGTGACCTCTAGAGATCTTTTATGGCCTTGAGCTTCTATGAGGGGTAAAAAGCGAGCTGCGCTCACCGCCATGCATGGTTATGACCTGGTCTGTCCAGGTTACGTGCTTACTTGCCTTGCACTGCTGTAGAAGCCCAGGGAGCATCCTGACCTTACCTAAAACACAGCACATATGTAACTTCTGCCCCTGGGTGTTCGAAGTGTATTTGTCTTGACAAAAAGAGGACTAAACGATTTTAAGTGGTCCCCTGAGATCACTTCTCAATGTGTTTATTTTTCCTTTTGTTCATCTGCAGTAGAATTTACTAAAAAGAAATGGTTTACTGGCCATCAAGCTGGTAGGGTACCAATAGAACACCAATCTGCTCACAGTGTTGTAAATACTCAAAAAGATGTGCTCCTTTTCATGGTGAAAGATGTGCATAATCCCTTGCACAGAAGAGGATAAGGTGCTGTATAGCAAGGCCTATTTGTTAGTGCTTTGGGGCTAGCAAATATTTTGTGTGTTCATAGCAGTCCCCCTCCTTCTCCAACAGTAACACTCGATCCTGTTGCGTGACATGAGAATTTGTGTGTTCCTTATCTTTACAGACTGTAAGTAGTCATAGCACTGATAAGTAATGAAAATCAAATCACCCCAGGTTCTCTTTAACAATGTGACTTTTTTGTTATTATCCCTTTTTGCTGCTTCTATCCTCTGCCCTACAAGAAAGCTTAATGAAGAGACCAAATAAGAAGTAAAGCTCAACTCCCCATCCCTGTGCTTTCATGACAGAGGCAGGTGTTGCATTATGCCGGGGCAGTGTGTTCCTCAGTAATATTATCCTGGGAATTATCTAAGAGAGACTGATCTGTGAATAATAGCCAAGCCTCAGGTTAGTAATTTTCTGCTAGATGTTTTCACTAGCCATATCCTTTCAGGTCAAGAGGCAAAAATGAGGACTCAAATCCATGTTTCATGGCAAATTATCATTCAATTACAGTGACTTTTGAACTCCACCAAGTGTAAATTGAATTGCTCGTCCTTTATGATATTTATTTGTATGAAAAATTCCAGGGAATTTTAAACACTTGATACATAAGCAGTCCAGACTGTATACAGAGTCTGGGACTGTAATGAAATACTTTAGAATTTTTCCATCCAAGAGATTTTGCAGAGGTCTGTGATTCACAGATACGGGCTATGACTTCATGGCAACTTGAATTATTCAGAGTTAGCCATTTTTCATCAAGCCAGTTCATGAGAGACTAGTTGCCCCAGTACAAGCATCTTCTTGCACAGACAGGTTGTATTGTACGCACAAGACACAAGACAGTCATGTTGCAGCAGCTCATGAGCAGTATCAGCTCAGCTCTATCTTAAGATGCTCTCCTAGCCTGGGGTTCATCCCAGTTGGAAGGAGCCTTTAGAAGTAATAGTTTCTTTCCATCAACAGTAAAAGGAGTTGAGGGTGGCTAGCTCATGCAAAGATGTCCTCAACATGCAAAATTTAATGAGAGATGAATCCTACCCTCTCTGTGGAGTAGTACGTAGTATCTCCCTCTATATTCCTGGCCTGCGGTCATTTTTTTTCAAAACTTGCTAGATTAAATCGTAACTGTGACTCAGTTCTTGGAGTCAGAGCCCTTGTGTGGTGGGGTACTATAGCTCAGTAAGCTGGAAATGTGTATACACAGCTCAGGGAAAAGGGGTTAAGTGATGGAGCAAGAATAAGAGCCTCATGGTAGCTCTTTTGGTGTGAAAGAAAACATTTTACCATTATGATATGCAGGCAATAGAGAACTGTGCCTGGCTAACACCTTTGGGTAATATAGCTTTCTTTACCCCATCGAGGTTATCCGCATGAAAACATATTGAAACGAATCCTTAAAGGGACATAATCCACTTCAAATCATAACTTGCAGGTATCTTTCTCGTTCTGACTTACTGCAGGAATGTCTTAGACCATGGAGAGGGAATTCATTTTAAAATGCACTTGACTTGTTGTTGGCTATTGATATTCTGTATTTGATTTTTATTTTACATGAGGCTTAGCCTGCATGGGGAAAAATCAATAAAATCTGTTTCAGTTTTGTTTATAGTCTGTTTCTCCCTCTGGCTGCCCAAATAGCAGTGGTTAGATTTCAGGGTCTATTCTGGGACATGAACATTTAAAACCAGGAGGTTTTAATTTGGTTTTTTTTTTTTTTTCATCCTGGATTTCATAGAATTTTTGTTTTGAGATATAAACTGAAAGATGTTTCTTAAAGAAATACAAGGTTTTTTTGGGAAAGAAGATGACAAAGTATAGAGAAAACCAGCCTGGATTAGGTGCATCTGATAAAATGTAAATATTCACAGCTGGGACAGTCACCATGGACTGTCTTTTCAGTCAGTGGAGAGAAACAAGCCCATCCAGGGTGCAATCTTATAATTTTAAAAGACACACCTAAAATAAAAACACCTAATACGTGCTTTAAAATTGTCTGCTTCACTCTGACTATTAAAAAAAGAGCCCAGGGTGACAAGTTTGGATGGATACTGGTGATGACTAGAGTTATACGATTTTCCTTCCTGTCTGCATGGTTTCTCTTTCATCACTCATGCTGGATTGCTCCACCGTTCCTTGGGTGAGAAATCAGGGCTGCAGATTAGTCTTCTAACTACTAAGCTGCAAAGTGATGATCCCATTCTTTCAGGTAGCTTGAATGCCTTATACTCTTACCTTCAAAGGTGAAGAAATACAACAAGAAGGAAAAAGAACATCCCCTTCTATAAAGCCTTTAAACTGGTTCTGAGATCACTCAATAGCAAAAAGGTTAGGTCCTGTGCTAGCAGAAATCCTTTCTCACTTCTGCTTGCAGAAGCAAACTGTGAACCTATATCTTCTATTTCTTTTGTGAAATTTCAGGTCAATATGTTATTGTATAAAAGAGTAGGGAACAGGGCGATGCACTATCGTCCATGTCTTGGAAGAACAAATTGAGAGTTACTGAAAGGTTATAGATACTCAGGTTTGGGAGGGTTAGTCAACATATGAACCACAAGTTGAGATGAACCAAACAATGTCAGTTCTTGACCCACGAATCTGGGAAGAGCTTGAGTGGCATGTTCTCTTCAGTGATATCCTCAGCTCTCTTTCTGGAGACTACTGGGACTATGTAAATCCTGAGAACTCGAAAGGTAACAAAGAAAAAATGTAAACATATTTTTAGTGAACTTTCAGACATGCCACAGAGGTCCTTGCTGCAGTAGGAAGTCCATACAAGGTCACAGGAGAATAAAGGCTGAAAATTATTGTTGCAGACAAAGTGAGAGGAGACAACTCTCTTACCGTAAGTTCATCCTTTCTCTGCCAAAACATAGACAGGAAGAATTTGTATGAACCTCTGTGAGTCTTAATTCCTTGCTGCTGATGCTGATGGTATGTCCTGATCTTATGGTTAAATGGCCATATAAACAGAATTGTGTATAATATTTTGGAGTTGTTTGTCTGCTGTATAGTGTGGTGTGACATCCTTATATTACAGCAGCTCCCAACCCCAGAGAAGAAAAAATGAATATTAAAAAAACACTGACATGAAAGATTTTAGTGGCTTGGTAGAAACTGTTGGTTTAAGCCTGGTGGCCTAAGGAATAAAAATGTAAAAGAAAGGCAGCAAACTCCAACCTCCAGAAAGGAAAACATGATATTTCAGTTCAAGTAAAATGTTTCAGCTGATCCCATCCCTTTTTTCTGTTGTTTATTTGGGGTTTTTTTCTGTTCAGTTTTGCAGCTTTTTTGTTAGTGAAAAGAAAAACAGTAAGAAAGCTCGTTCAGATCAGCTCATGATGTAGATGCTTTTTTTTCATTTTTTGGGTTTCAGCTTGTGAATCAAAAAGGGAAACGAAGCCAGAGTCTTGCAAAAGTCTTTTAGTAGCATAGACCAATGGCTGTAACATGCATTACTGAGGTAAGAACAAACACTAATCATAGTGTTTGGTATTTGTTTTAATTTTGCAGTGAAATATATTACTACTTTATTTTGAACTTGAGCCAAAGTGTATCCTCATGCACGAACTTACGTTGGTTGAAGTTGCTGCGTGAATGAGGTCCTCTGTATGGGAATGCTGCCCTGAAAATACATAGGGAAAACTGGGAAATTAAAAGACAATAAAGATAACAAAAACAAAAAGCCAACAGAGCAGAAGTCAATAAGGTATCCGCTGTGGAATAAAGTCTGATTATTAAATTCAGTTAAGTGGTGTAAGACTATATCTTCTTACACTTGAATATGGAGAATGCTCTTTGTAGGAGAATTGAAGGAGTACTGATAGTAATTGCCACCAGGAATTTTGTGTTCTACAAATGGCATAAATATTTTCTCCTAATAATAATAACTAAAAATGCAGCCATCAGATGCATATCCTGGCTAGATTTCTGTCCAGTGAGATCATTTAATCAAATTCCCATTGGAGTGATGTGTAACTGATCTTTTGAATCAACATTTACCATTAAGATTTAAAAGAAAATTGAAAAACCGTTTTGGCTTTCAAGGGAAAGGAGAGAACTATTTATAATACTTAGCCTTCATGTAACTTGATTGTTTCTCTGAGTTTCTGTCTCTTAATTAGTAAACAAAATCAATTCTATTTCAATGAGGCAAAAAGTAAGGGAAAGATTAAACTTCACAAAGTAATATGTGAAAACTAAGAAGGGAGGAAGAAGACACGATAGCTCAGAGGTTAAAAAAATCCTCACTGTAAGCTTCACTGGTTAAAAAAATTGAATTTTTGTAATTCTTTGGTTATATTATCAGACAAGGCTTATAGTAATCCTTCCAGAAGGTAGATGATCTATAGGTATGTAATGTATTCTGAAAGCTGTGCAGGGTATTGGCAGAATTCAGAGCCTGGGGTGGGGAGTTCCCAAGTGAGCATTGCTGAGCCAGGGCCCCGGTTGACTTACAAATGCAGTGTGCAGAAATACGTGCAAAGCAGCCTCTGTGCTAGGCAACTGCGCTGTGTATATCAACACATGTCAAAATCAGGCCTATCATTAGCTCCTACCTCAGGCTGTGTTGGATACACATGGAAAGGCATGTCCAAAAGCTGGACATGACTCACAAGGAAACAGGTGAACAAACCTGACACTATCACTGCCAAGCCTGGCAGAAACTTTATTTTGCATGACATTTCTCATGGCTAAACTCAAACTGCTTTTGCCCTCTCCAACAGAACAAAGGCAAGTCTTCCATCCCGCCATGCCAATACAGCCAACCTTGCAGCAATGTAGGAAAAGATTGCCTAATTTTGTCAACTAATGGGATGACATCTCTTTCTGTTTCTCTACTATCAAGCTTTTTTGCCTTTTGGCTTTAGTTGCACCTAGGAGGGATGGAACTGTGCATCCAGAGGGCAGGACCCTGGGCTGAGCGTCAGGAGATGGAGGAACTGCTTTTCTTAATCATAATACAGGTCTTTCCAATCCCATGACCTGTTTGACACCCACCAGCCCCTGATTACTCAAAGGCTCTGAGAACTGAAATATTTGATCTTACCCTGACTTCTAAATTACTGTTTAATTGCTTTATTTGTAAGCCAAGAAGCTGAATACCTCTTCCATATTCTCAATAAGTAACAAAATAGAGAAGCTGTGAGATTTTCCAGCCAGAAGTTTATCGAGATAGCCGCACTGAGATCCGTAACTCCGATACAAGTAAACAGTCCTTCTTCCATTGATACTAAGAGTGGTGAAGCTGATGCAAACCAGCTGGGCCTGATCTTACAGTTTATTTAACAGTAAACTATCTAAAAATATTGATTTGCACTGTCTGTGCTTCTGCTCTTTGCCTCTGACCTGTGGCCTCCTCTTGTGTAAACACACATTCTTTGGTTGGTGAGAGACCTAATGATGGTCTGGTTCCATAGGCTGAAATCAGGTTTGTTTAAAAAGCCTTTCCAAGGACACTTCACCCACTGATGGTCTTTATAAATCTGACACTAATAACAACATTGTGACCTGCCCAGCAATGTGGTAGTGCTGACCGAAAAAGCACAGGCTCAAATAACATGAAGATCATTCTCACAATTACCATTTATACACCAAGAGATTGTAAAGTTGAGATTGCAATATAGAAAAACGTCTTCCATGCTACAGATCTGCAGTGGAAGAGGCTGGCTCAGTATGGAGGACCAACCAGCACTTCATTTGGCCACTTTGTGTTGCCCGCTGTGGTGTTGGTGTCCCAAAGAGGAAAGAATGTTGGTTGAATTTTGAGGGGCTTGTTCCTCTTTGTTTAAAAAAATTCAGGACCTGAGTGCCCTGGTGGAGTGATTGGCCCTTTGGTGCCTCAGATGCAGTCCTGCCAAGGGACCCAGACCAGGACAAGATAACAGAGTACCATATGAGGAAGAACTCTAATGCATGTCCAGGGGTAGAGAAATTGAGGAATATTTAGGAATTCTTTATTTATTTGCTGTAAAGATGAATCTAAGTCTTGGTGAGACAGTGTGAAATGGGCTGACGTTGGAGTTGGGGGCAACCAATGCTTCTGGAGGAGTGAGGGGAGGAGGGAGACCTTTAGTCACAGGAGGGCAATTTCCGTGCTCAGATGAGCCTTTCCCAGCTAACTCCATCAAAATCTTCCATTCTTATTTCCTTCTATAAAAAAGTGGCATTTGTTTTCATCAGACAAGGCCAGAAGTCCAGTATGGGATGGGTGAGGACTAGACAATGGAATGATTATCTCTTGCCCTTCAGCCTGGTACCTCTGTAGAAGGGATTTAAATAATTCCAGTCCAGCTAGTTTGCATTGCAGGCCAGGCTGTGCACACATATCAATGTTTGCAGAAAAAACCAGCCCATCCAGATTTTATTAATGAAGGACTGTGTATCAACCTGCTGCTGGAGCTGCTTAACAGAGGTTGCATGTCCTTTTCTACCTGTGGGCCTGGATCTGCAACCAGTTGTCAGACACACTCATTTCTTGATCAAAGGCACATTTGTTTGGGCACATAGAGCCTAACGCATTGGGTAGGAGCCACTGCACAAACCCAGGCACTTAAAAGAGATGCATCTTAAGACAGATCAGCTCAGTTGCCTTCTGGAGGTGCCTGTTTCCACTGATTGCAAAGAAAAGCCAAAGGAGACTAGCTTATACTCAGGCTTCTAATGTGAGACGATCAGCAGCCTATTAAAAAACCCCGTACAAATACATCTTGTATTCACGGCTTTTTTTAAAGACATGTGTTCAGGGTTTAACGCCTGAAACTATTGCACCTTTCTAAAAAGATCAACTGGATTAAAAGATAAGATAAAGCAATATGTAAAATTCCTGGAGGTGAAGAAATTTTAAGGGAAACGGCCACTAAGCCATATTCTTGGGTAGTAGGAAAGCAGTGAAATTCTGCAACTCTGGATGGAAAGTCCAGCTGATGGACTGCAAGATGGGGACTAGAGGGGCAAAGTCCCTAACACTGTAAGGGAAGACCAGGTTCGACACCACCTGAGGAACCTGAACATACATAATGGGACCTGATGAGATGCACCCCAGAGTCCTGAGGTAACTGGCTGATGTCATTGCCAAGCCACTTTTCCTGATATATGATAGGTCATGGCAGTCAGGTGAAGTCCCTGGTGACTAGAAAACAGGAAACATTGTGCCCATTTTTGAAAAGGGTAGAAAGGAGGACGCAGGGAACTACTGACCTGTCAGCCTCACATCTGTGCCTGGGAAGATCATGGAACAGGTCCTCCTTCCCAGAAGCTATGCTAAGGCCCATGGAGGACAGGGAGCTGATTAGAGACAGCCAGCATGGCTTCACCAAGGGCAAGTCCTGCCTCACCAACCTAGTGGCTTTCTGTGGTGGAGTGACTAGGTCAGTGGACAAGGGAAGAGCTATGGATTGACCAGCTGGACTTCTGTAAAGCCTTCAACATAGTCCCTCACAACATCCCTCTCTCTAAATTTGAGAAATATGGATTTGACGGGTGGACTATTCGGTGGATAAGGAATTGGTTGGATGGACACATCGAAAGGGTAGTGGTCAACAGCTCGATGCCCAAATGGATGCTGGTGACAAGTGGTGTCCCTCAGGGGTCCATACTGGGACCAGTGCTGTTTAACAATTTCATCAATGACTTAGCAAGATTGAGTGCACCCTCAGCAAGTTTGCAGATGACACCAAGCTGAGTGGTGCAGTTGACACATCAGAAGGATGGGATGGCATCCAGAGGGACCTGGACAAGCTCGAGAAGTGGGCCTGTGTGAACCTCATGAGGTTCGACAAGGCCAAGTGCAAGGTCCTATCAATACAGATTGGGGGATGCAGGGATTGAGAGCAGCCCAGCCGAGAAGAACTTGGGGGTACTGATGGATGAAAAGCTTGACGTGAGCCACCGGTGCATGCCCACAGCCCAGAAGGCCATCTACATCCTGGGCTGCATCAAGACAAGCATGGGCAGCAGGGCAAGAGAGGGGATTCTGCCCCTCTGCTCTGGTGAGACCCCACTTGGAGTACGTATCCAGCTCTGGAGCCCCCAGCACAAGAAGGATACGGAGCTGTTGGAGAAGGTCCAGAGGAGGGCTACAAAGATGCGTCTATGAGGTAAGGCTGAGAGATCTGGGGCTGTTCGGCCTGGAGAAGAGAAGGCTGCAGGGAGACCTTATAGCATCCTTTCAGTACCTGACAGGGTCTATAGGAAACATGGGTAAAATATTTTCAGCAGGGCTTGTTGAGATAGGACAACAGTAATGGCTTTAAACTAAGGGAGGGTAGATGTGGATGGGATGTAAGGAAGAAATTTTTTACAATAAGGGTGGTAAAACACTGGAACAGACTATCCAGAGAGGTAGTGGAGGCCCCATCCCTGGAATCATTCAAGGCCAGGCTCTACGGTGCTCTGAGCAACCTGGTCTAGTTGAAGATATCCCTGTTTACTTCAGGGTGTTTGGGCTAGATGGCCTCTAAAGCTCCCTTCAAACCCAAAGCATTCTATGATGCTATGAAATACAAGTGATTTCACAGGTGAATTTTAAGCCGAAAAAGTGAAAAGCAGAACTAACATCCTTGTAGCCTGCTACAGAGACACCGAGAACCTTGTCACTTATTAAAGTTATATTTTGTTCCCCCATGAACAAGGCAATTAATTATTTAGAATACCAATCAATTAGGGGTTAGATGTACTAATCAAACACATTCCAGCTTCTAAGTATTGCTCACTTAAGACATTGATCAGCTGTAGGATGCTCTGTAGACCATTTAGATGAGTATTTTCTGACAATGTGCTTTAAACCCCCTTGAGGTCAAATCTTTGACACCGTCTGCTGGACCATGTGGAAGGTTGAATGCCAGACTGTCTGACAGACTGTAATTATTTTCTGTCCTGATGCCCTTTCTGCAGTCATTAGGGGATCAGATTTCTGAGAAAGCAAGAAAAGTTCCTTGTACTGCAAGCAGCTAATGGCCTGAAAATGAGTCTCTTTTGTTACATTGATGATTTGCCACTGGATGTTGTTTGAAGCCCAGGATTGATTATTCAGGGCTAGCTCCACTGGTATCATCTATTCTTGGTCCTGTGCGGCTCTATGCTTTCTTGCCGTTTCCCTCTTGCCGAAGATGTATGAGTACTGAAATGCATTTAGTCTGCTGGAGGTATCTTCAGTTGCTCTGGTAAGGATAGATGTCAATGCAGAGCTCCACAGGAGTGCTGATCCAGGACTCTGCAGCTAGATGCTGAATGAGCATGAGGAATTCTAGATTTTCCGTCTTTTACAACAATGCCCTGACTGTTCACAGAAACAGCTAAGAGAAATTAAGATGACATTTTCCAATAAATAATTGAAGAATGAGACACATTGTTTGCAGTCCTAACATGACTACAAATTTAGGCTATTGCCTAGCAAGTTACTATACGAATTCCCCTTACGATGACCCCTGTGGTAATTGGAATTTCAATTATTCATTTTCAATTACAAGCATGGCATGATGATCACAAATGTCATTAAGTATTAAATTACATCTAATGATAGATGGATGGAGGGACAGATAGATGCCTCTCCAGATCTTTTCTGTATTTAATGTCAGTAAAACAAGTCCATGTTTTTTGTGGAAGAACTTTTTTAAAATACTAGAAAGATGGTAAAATGCCATTTATTTGCAGCAGATAAAACCTTGTTAATGCACTTTACCTGAGTGCAGCATAAGTTTTCATCCTTTGTGTCATTAAGACGAGTGGTGCCCAGTGTGTGTGTACACAAAGGCAGTACTCTGGCATGCAGCGAGTGGCAAGGTGAAGGGAGGCCATTTACTTCCTGCCTTGTTAGAGATGATGTCCTGGTGCTCATAATTGGGATCTTTGTTTAACAGCCTGCTCAGTGGCTTTCCATCATGCATTTGCATGTAGAGCGAGCTCAATCACACACTGTATTTTAGCAACCTGGAAGTCTGGGTGGGCAAATTATCGGGAAGAGGTGATGCCATAAATAAAGATGACTTGTGTTAGTGACCTGCGTTCACCTGTCTTAGTCCTTGTGGGCAATTTTTACACCCACGAGCAAGAAAGAGGTTGAGGACAGTGTTTTTAGGCCAGTTATGGCCCTGCACCAGTTCTAGAGTTGTGGGTGGGCTGGTGGGAGGCAGAAAACCACAGTAGTGCTCTTGCTTTGAAGCACATGAAAAGAGGTAGTTACTTCCTGCTTTAGGTACATTTTGCTATTCTACCTGTGGTATTCAGTCCATCCCAGCAGGAAAAATCTGCAGAAAGGTTCTGGGCAGAAGAGAGAGCCCAGAACTGCTCACAGGAGGGCCAGGATGGTGACTGCAGCAAGGCTGAGGTCATGCTGGCTGTCTGGGAAATGTGGGTGTGAAGTGTTGGTTTTTGGGGTCACACAGGACAGCAAGCTCTGGGAGTACTGGAGAGAGGCTTGCAGCTGAAATCCAAGCAGGTTTATCTTCTACAAGAGGCAATGGATATTGATGGCAATAAGAAAGATGCAGTATCAGACTATGATCACTTGCATTAGAACTACTGAAATTCCTATTTTGTGTTCTCAGTATTTTTTAAAGTAGGGCAGGAATCCCACTACAGGGAAATACTGTTGCAATGAACTGCTGAACAATCAGGCACCCAGTGTAAATGGGGAGCCTTGAACTATTGATTTTGACATGTGCATGGATGCCATATTTCTGATCTTACTTTTCTTGTGCCTCAGTTTCCCCATTTCTAAAAACAACAATGGCAGAAATAATTCACAGTGCTCTTGTGAAGCTTAATTGTCCCATAACAGTAAAGTACTTCCAAAATGATACTGTATGGACATAAGTAATGTCTATAAACTGCTTGGTGTGCCTGACAAAGTTATCTTTTATGCAAAACAGAAATGACACTCACAGTATTAAAATAGCTTACCCATAGCTGCATAATGCCAGAGGAATTGACAAAGTAAAGGGGCAACCTAGATTTTTGCCTTTAATACCCCTTTTCCACCAGCCCTTAATTTCTCATTTGTCCGATGAGAATAAGACTATTCTTACTATATCTAGATATCCAGAATTTACTTTTACCACTTTTACTCTTTACCCTTGAGCTTTCTGCAGTGGTATCTTTTTTTCACAAACACTACTCTTTCTGTTGTCCAGGTACTTATTTCTTAATTTTCTTCCTCTTTCCACTGCAGTCTTAATCTTTTCCCTCTGCCTTCTTACCCCCTTTCCTCTTTTATACATAGATGTCTATTCATGTTGCGACTTGAAAGCATTCTTTTGCCAGTTACAACCTGTAGCCCCACTTGTTTATCAGTCCTTCAACCTGTCTTCCTCAGGTTTTATTTATGTATTTATCCACTGTCTCCTTTTTCATCCTTCCCCTCCCCAGAACCTATTTCCTGCCTTTCCAAAACCCTGCTTGCGGTGCCTGTAGCAACAGTTGTGGAATCATCCATCACTGCTAGCGCAGCTTTGCTCCTGCAAGGCACGGCTTTCGCAGCATTGCCCACAGCATTGTGAAGCTGATTAGAGTTGCAAGACCCCAGTCAGGTTTGTGTTGCTGCCAGCACTTCCTGGGAATTGCTACTGTGCAGATTTTGAAGACGCAATCTCTCCTGAGCTGATGAATAATTCTTCGGGATTTTTCTTTTTCTTTTTTTGTTCCCTCTTGCTCAAGTGAATGGCATAAATACTAGAATGGACACCCTCTCCTTAAGCAAAAATCTGCCTTCTTCCCACCTTACAGAATCACAGAACCATGGAATAGATTGGGTTGGAAGGGGTCTTTAAAGGCCATCTAGTCCACCTCCGCTGCCATGAGCAGGGACATCTTCAACTAGATCAGGGCACTCAGAGTCCCGTCCAACCTGACCTGGAATGTTTCCAGGGATGGGGCATTGATCACCTCTCCAGGCAACCTGTGCCAGTGTTTCACCAGCCTCGCTGTGAAAAGTTTCTTCCTTATATCCAGCCTAAGGGGTCCCTTCCGACCCAAAACTTTCTGTGATTCTGTGATTCTATGATTCTATGATTCTAAATCTACCCTCCCCTAGTTTAAAGCCATTACTACTTGTCCTACCGCAAAAAGCCCAGAGGGCTCCAGAGCTGGACACAGGACTCCCGGGGGTGTCCCACCAGAGCTGGGTAGAAGGGCAGAACATGCCAATATTCGTGGTGGGATGTATCATTCCTACAGCCCTGGTTTCGTAATTTTCAGTGCAACCAAGGCTAAACTTCAAAGCCCTTAAACAACCTGAATCTGAGAAGGCTGACTGCAGTTTTTTTCCGAATTTGCCTGATATATTACCTGAGTGCTGAATGCCTGCAGACCTGCACCCCCAGTAAAATAAGTTGATTCTGGCTGCAGAGTGAAAACTTCTATACATAACAGATCAATGGCAGTCAAAAAGGCAGGCAAAATATTGCATTGCATGTTTACCTGGTATAAAAAAAAATAGTTAAAATATTGTGAAATAATGGCATAATTTTGCACATGTTCAGTATTAACCTCATTCAGACGCAACAGAAGTAGCAAAGAAATGATGAAATTGGCTAAAGTTAAGGAGAGACTTTCTACATAAGAAGACTGAAACAGTAATTCAGAGGCTAAAGACTAGTTAGACTTGCGCAGAAAAAGTTTTCTACCAAGAAAATGAATAAGGTTTTCCCCTTTCACCTAGCAGGAACCGTATTAACAAAACAAGAGAAAGAGGTTATCCAATGAAAGCATGTGGCAGTGAATTTAAGCCTATAAATAGAATTTTTTTTTTTTTTTTAAACCATACAATACAACAATTAGCCTTTGGTTCTTGGTGCTGGGGAGGAAGTGGAGGAGGAAGTACAGTTAAATTTTAAAGAGAAAGGCAATGAAAAATCATTTATATGGAAAGTATATCGTCTACCCTAAAATCAGCAGAATTGCGTACTTCTACTAGAGAAGTGCAGGCCCTGATGAGGCTTGGATGAAGATAAAGGAGAATTGTTGCTACAGCAAGTGAAACCCAACAGCCAAGCTTATTTCCCATTCTGTGTATAGAAGGCCAAATGTTACCAGACCCTCATGATCCCCCTCATGTGTCCCAAGCCCAGGGTGCCCTGTGGTCATCCTGTCCTGTCTCTTCTCTATTGACCCGGAGAGCGACAAGGGAGACCTTCAGAGAATTGAGAGGAAGCCCAAAAATAAGATCCAGGGAGACAGACTATGCGATGGGGAGGTTAAGGAGTTCACCGGCTGCTGTTATCAAAGTGCAGATTGGCAGGCACTTGGCTTCAGTATGCAGACGCCAATGCCTAGATAAAGTTTTAGACAGGGAGGTCCTGAGGTCTTGAAAACTAAGGCACGAAAAGATTCATTGGTTGGAAGACAAAGTTAAACAAATTCAACCTTGAAGGATTGTGCAGTTTTGTAGCAGTGAGGGTAATTCAGCATTGCAACACCTTGCCAGGAGAGGTGGCAGACTCATCATCATTCTGGTTCTTTAAAACAAGATTAGTTATCTTTCAAAAAGGCTTAATCCACCCCCTGGGAATAGCCGTTTCATCTGTGTGCTGAGAAGGGCTGGTGAGACATCTCTCTGGCCTTAGAGCCTGTGCAAGTCTGAATAGTTTTGCAGATGATGAACTGAGGCACGGAGGGTGAAACTCACCCTGCTGCAGAGTGATACGGCTACATTCATGTACTTCTTACACCCCTTTTTGTCCTGAAACTAGAAGTGATGTTGCACTCTCAGGATGTAGATGCCCTGTTTGGTACTTACCTCAGGAGAAGCTGTTCAAATCCCAAGTGTCTGCCCTGTCCCTGGAGACTGCTTGAAAGGCAGGTCCCAAATGGCTATAGGTTACACCTTAGTATGCAAAAATTGGTAGCAGGTTGATTTAATAAACTAAGCAATAAACCGAAGCAATTCAGACAGTGCTTTATGTGGGTTTTGGTTATTCCTGCTCACAAAGCTGTGACCAGTGAGGAGAAGTCATAGTCTGGGGCAGTCTGACGGTCAGACTTACCCACCTGGAGCAGATCTAGTGCATCCTTCCACCCATCTTTCTGGGTGGGTCAAATCTTACGTGGCCTTTATTCTCAAATGCTGGAATACATCTTGCTTAAACTTAGATGTCTCTATCTAAGCTGGGAACCTTGGGCTCTGTTTATGCTCAGTGCTAAGGAAAAGGCACTATTAAAACAGTGATTGGTCACAGCTATTGCAGATGTTACCTTTAAGATGAATCATGCCCTAGCAGTGCCTCTTTTTCTCCAAAAGGTTAAAGAGGGAATCTAAGGTATAAGCTTGGTGATATTAATTTGGTCTTGTGAACCTAGTATCTCAACATCTCTGGAAATTTAAATTTTACTTTATGTATGGTTAGCTGGTTATTATAGATTAATAATAATAATTAACTGTGACCCCCATTATTTATTCCTTCTCCTGCTACACTGACTGAAACGAATTCCTGCTTCAAAAATGAAGCATTTAGATTCTTAAGATTCTCTGCATATACTTTGGTTTGACTTTTGAGAAGGGTCTTAGTGAGGTACGGCTGTGCCAAAACTAGGTCTTAATCTTGGCACTCTCTGTTTTGCATCATTGTGTGGCACATCCAGTTATTTCCTGAACTTTAAAGGGAATCTGTCATTCATTGTTACCAATTAGATGCCTTTACAGTATGACCTGGAAACTGTTTTCCCGACAACTCGGTGTTACTAATAACATGCACTACAGCTGGGGCGTGCCAGTAGTTCAGGAGTCACAGAGCAGCATGACAGTTTAATTTGGTACCTTGATGAGATTTCTGCCTGCAAAGTTGCACAGAATATAAAAGACTCTTCCAGTACAACATCGGTGGCAGCACTTTAAGGTGTTTCCAGAATGTCTTTTCTTATCTGAAAGCATTCACACTCAGTGGTATAAAAAACAGGTATTGTAGATAAGAAAACTGGAGGGGACAATTCTGATCACCCCACTAATTAATAATATTATTTAAGTTTTTTGATTACTACACAGACTTTTATTGACTAGTCAAAACAGTTCTGACAAGGCAAGCAAGAACCATTATTTCTTGTGGTTAAACACCATGCATCCCAGCACTGATGGAGTCCTCTTCACGAAGTTGTAGACTTGTAGGCATGTCTTCCACTTATCAAGTCTAGTATGCAGGGCTGTAGGTATACCAAAGCACTGGCTAAAGTGCATCACTGGAGCAAAAGGTGTTTCAAATACTGCTATGAGTCACTGTATACAATATACCCAAAATATGGCAGATAAATCACAGGTTTGCTCTTGCCACTCCAGAGTGTCTGTTGCTCTGGTGCCAATCCACATTAATTTCACAGTGTTCGGTGGCTTTGCTGTGGGGAGCCCTGTGGCTGGGATCTTTACTGTGGTTGTACTCTGGGACTGCAGATCCACTGTGATGAACACTGAGCAAAGCAGAAAGCCAATCTTTGCTTCATCTAGGTCCTTTGGCATCTTTCTAAAAGCTACACAGAAGAAACTTCTACAGAACTCCCAACACTGCAGTTTGCGTAATTAAATGTAATTTCAATCCAGTTAATGACAAAATGAAAGAATGTCTGACTCGAAAAATTTATGAAGAAGCTGAGAAAGCTGGACCATTGCCAGATTTTTGTTTAACCATTTACTACAGAATATGTTTTAACATGAGTCTGCAAGAAACTGAAAGATGATGAGTTGCTCTCATTTTATGGCAATGTATGAAAAATTTGAAAACTATTTGAGCACGGGATTTTTTCAAAAGCTTGAGGAGACAGAGGTGCCCTGGTCCATACATTGATGTTGTTAACTGTATCACTACTAGGTTAGGAAGGATACCAGAAGTACAATCATGCAAGGACTATCATCTCTGAATATTATCTAGACATTTCCTGCAGCATCACAAGATAATAGAGCACCCTAAGAGCTTACAGAAGTGTCAAGGAAAGTACTGATGGTAGAGGAAAGTGACATCATGTATTAGCCTAGAAAGTGTCAAAGTAAATACAGGAAACAAGTGAACAAATGAATCAATGGGCAGATGAGTTCTCCTTTTTCCTCTCTTTTCTGAATGAAAGCAACTACTGTACTGCTTTTCCAGCTGAGAAGTGAAATTAAATTGTCTGGGTACTTGATGGCCCACTGTTTTTAGAAAGCTATTAAGATGCTGCTATCAAGTAGGGGACAGACTTCTTAACCCTCTTTAGCTGGCTTATCTAGTGGCCCCCTGATGACTTCATCACTGTGCAGAAGGCGGATCACCAGAGGTGACCATGTTTAACAGTGTCTTCCTCTCAGTGGCAATTTAGTGAGCGAGGGAACACACCGGACTGGCTCTCAATCCAGTGGGGGGGACCTGAGGGAGGAAGGGAACACTTTGTCCTGATTATCTTGTCTCTAAGGAGCACAGTGATACAACAGCTCATATTTTAGCTGGGACTGTGAATTTGAGATGCTAATACTAAGAAGTCTATCTGGGATCAGAATATACAGCAGAAAGGTCCAACTCTTTCTTATAGAAGTTCTGTAGTGAAAACATAATTTTACGTAACATTGGCTCTTCGTGAAGTGTATAGCTCCTGGATCATCATCCTTAGCTGATGCCTGCAATGCTGATAGTGGACAAAGCTTGATTTTGTTAGTGAGGTCAGTCAATTGAACACAGTAAGGCCAAGTCCTGCTCACTTTTCTTGCTTCTTTATTAGCCTTCAGTCAAGGCAAACCTAATATTTTGTTTTTTGATGGACACAGTACCCTATGTATGAATAGCAAAGCAGATTTAATGTTCAGAGCTTTTTTTTTTTCAGTCACATCTTTGTCAACAACTGGCCTGACCTCACTTCAAGATCCCTGCGGTCTGAGCCCTCCACATCCATGCTACCCTTCTGCCAGGTGTAGTGATTCCCATCAAGGTACTTGAGTAAGGGAGAGTGCCAGGTGGGCACAGTCACAGATAGCATCTTACTTTTTGGGTCAGCAGCCAGGATACTCAGATGTGGTGTAAGATCTCTGCTCACACAAAGACCTTGTATCTGCAGATAACCTCTTCTTGGGTCACAAATATATCCCTGCCAAAGCAATGACTACCCTGGCACCTACTTCCTTGTTCTGGTCAGGCAGATGTTAAATGTAATGCTTCAGGGGTGTTTAAGGACACTGTCTTGTATTTTCAATAATTGGTCAATGCAAGGTACTGAGGTTTTCCATCCTGGACATCCAACACTTCCTGCCAGAGGTGTTATCCCTCTTCTTTCTTTGATTTTACTTTCTGGTCATTAGTCAATGCTATTTTAAGGGCATAAAGGTTCACCTCAAGGGGAACGGTGGCAGATAGCAATCATTCATCAAAAAGAATCCCTTTCAGAGGTAGAGAGAAGCAGAAAAGACAAATGGCAACAAGACCCTCTAGGCAAATTTCTGCTTAAATTCTTCTGGGGGCCCATGTTTGGGCACTTTTTCTGGGAGTAAGCAGCCCTTCTCACATCCTGGCTTTCAGCGCACTTGTTTGCTCACAAGCCACACAGGAGCCCGAATTTTGTGATCACGGAATGGATGAGTGATTGTCTTCTCTGTCCAGCTCTGAACCTTTCACTCAGGATTTCTGAACCGTTATTTGCAAAGAGTAAAGCTGCCCATCAGACAATGTCAGCAAATGAACCAAAAGGAGAACTGGTTTCACTCTGAAGTGAACCTATTGTGTGGGCACTTTAGAGCATGGTGACAGCGGCTTAAGATGCTCCTTTATTTTTCCTGCTGTAGATTGCTCTTTTTAGAAAGCTAACTCTGCATCTGATTATTTTTTATGATCTGATAAAAGGCTGTGGGAACTGTTTATCGTTTTGTGTTTATATAAGTTCTATAATCTAAACCTAACCACTCATCCATTCAAAAGCAAAAGAGACTTTTATGGTACTCTGAGAAAGATCCTCCGCTTGTAAATCAGCACATCGCCTTTGAATTTCAATTAATTTCACCCTTGGCTAAGTAGACTGCAAGGGATCTAACTAGCTGAGTGATCTGGCCTTTTGGTTTAGTGGATTGTAATATACAAACTTGTAGGAAATAAAGGAATGGATAAAATTATAGGGCATTACTCTGAGATAACATAGCTGTATATTTCATTTGAGGTCTCCAAGTATATTGCTCCACAGTACAAATTCTTCTTTCTTCGTTTCTCTCTTTTTTTTGGCAAAAGTCGTTACAGATTCAATTTAAGGAAGGTAATAAAAACGAAGAAGGAGAAAATTCTTTCCCTATAATTTTATAGGAATGCAGCCTTTGGAGCAGCAGTATTCTTCAAACTCCGATGACTAGCTTGCATTGACACGAGTTGCTTTCACAGCGGCAATATTCTTCAAATGCCTGGCTGCAAAAGAAAACAATCATCAGCTTGTTGAAACCATGCCTCCTTGTTGCTACACAAAATCTAACCATGAGTAGCTTTAATTACCCAGAAATGAAGGGAGGAGCCTTCTTAACATGAGCACTAAAACAGAATTTCCCATTCTGTTTGGTTTCCGTTCCTGAAATGGTTGCAGGATCAGGCTTGCAAAGAAGTCTGTGAGCTGTGCAGCTGAGTACAAGCAGAAACAATAATAAGAGGGTGAAAAAGACTAAGAAAGATGATAAAAAAAGAGTCTTGGTCCTATTTGCCACTGGCATACACAGCTCTCATGGGTGTGTGCAAGGGAACAGTGTATGCAGGACGTGTTGACTTTAGATGACTGACATCAAATTTGGATGTGTTTTTTTTCTGGAGGCCAATGCCCTTCGGCCTCTGTCATGGTCGTTATACCCACTGCCCTAGTTACCCAACCCAAGCGTCTGTGTGAGGGATCATGGTCATTCACTGAGGTTTCCACTGAAAGGAAGGGCCCTGTGGACTCTCTGGTGTGACGTGGCATTTAACCCTACCCAAATCCCATCCCAGAATCCTCTCCTGGCTGGAAAAAACAATTTTTCTCTCCTTTCTTCTTTTCGGACACTAACTTGAGGAGAAAAAGGTCACATTATGACTGAAGCCAAGAGGAAAATTGGTCTTTCCATTCTGTATAACATCCACACACATATGTGCATTAGTCAGAGTCCACTTCTAAAAATTAATAGTAGTAATAACAGCAACAACAATAATAATATGCAAGTGAGTTGATCAGATTCAGCTGAAAACCAGGTAGTTTCCATGGCAGTTAATGTGTTTAGTGTGGCTTGTCATCCAAACTGTCTCAAGTTCAACACAGCAAGAGTAAGAACCAGAAAAATGGAAGGTTTGACGACAGCGTGCATACTGAAAGGATCTCAGAAGTGGTCCTTCTGCATCAACCCTGACCATGAAAGCAGAAGTCCCACTGTATCTGTCAATACTAATATCATTTTCCAGTAAATTCAGAAATGTGCCAGTAGTTGGAAGTATCTCCCGCCACACACACTCCTCTCACTGGGGATAATCTACAGCACAATCCCAACCACACTGAATTCAAGCAGAGTCCTCTCCGTGACTTAAGGGAAACTAAGATTCTTCTCTGCTCTGCTGACTTCAGCCCTGGACCTTGGCCTGGAGGTTGGGCTCTACAGGTCACCAACATGCCACATTCAGGATGAACTTGCTGATGTGCAGGATGACTGTGAGCAGTTCCCAGGTATATTTTCCCCACCCAAAAGTAATTTTCCAGCAGTTGGGTGTCTGCTGTTACTGCATTAGGGAAGCTCTGTTTCCCGTGTACGTCCACCTTGACTTCTTCTTGAAAAAGAGATAGAGAATGGCAAACCATATAATCAGCTTTAAAGCTTTCTTTTTAACTCTTTATCCACTCTCCTTTTCCCAGTAAGTCTCTTAAACTTTTCCTTGCTAACTCTTCTCTATAATTTTACTTACAGCCAAACCCACAGTTTCCAACTTTCCCTATTTCACTCTTATTTTTGATCAGATGTCCAAGGACCTTCTCACTGGTTTTGCTGCCTGGCAAGTGCTACCAGAGTCAAGAGGAAGAAGGGCACAAGCATGAAGATTAGGACAGAAACTTGGGGTCTGGGAACTTTCCTTCAATTGCCCTCTTCATACTTTCCCACTGCAACTTTAAGCACATTTTTTTCTTTCTCAACAGCTTTTATTACTGATTCTAACCAAGGAATATCAGTGATTCCTCTATACATTGGCCTTGAGAAGCAGCTAGCTTGTCTAGGCACAAGGAAGGAAGAAAATGAGAGCTGTTTACATGCTATCACATTTGATAAGGAAAATCATACTTTGCTGCTGCTACTGGAGGATGAAAAGAAATGCATTCCTGTTTTCTAAAGAAAAATCAAAGCCAGTCCACTGTTTTTTTTTTTTTTTCCAGCTAACTCTTGAAGCAACAGCACAGTGGATTTTTAATGACCCAGAGACGAGGACAACAACCACAAATGCGGGTTGGGATCACAGTGTTATTGTCTTTTTTTTTGTTTGTTTCAGCCTCCTTAAACTCCCTGGGGTTTTTTTAAGCTTTGTTCTCTGCCTTTCAACAGATAGTTCTGTTGTACGGTTATAAATAACTTTACAGGCTTTTTTTACTTACACACACACTACATTCTGCAAAGTGAATGGCAACACTGAAATCAAGAACCATGCTTCTCCAGCTCCAAACAAAGGCGCTGCTACTTCTCGGCAGCACCAGGTTTGACCTGGGGGTCCTCTGGAGCAGAGACTACAAAAGATTAACATTTCAGTCTGCTGGGCCCACCAGTGCGGTCTTGCCTTATCTCATAAGCTCTGCCGGTGGAATGAATTACCCTAGTTCATTAAGACTGGTTTTGAATTGTGGTGAGAGGTCACCACATAAGTCACCTCCAGTCTATTTTGCGAATAATATGGATTATGATAAAAGCCGGCTGGGAGGTTGAAGCCTAAGGATTTTGTTTTCTTTATTCCTCAAGGTGGGTAGAATACAGGGTGGGGAAACCCTGATCTGGACATTTCCTAACACTGCATAGTAGACTATAGAAAAGTCCTTTTTGTTCTTTTTTTTTTTAACCCATGAATGGGTGACCTCTTGATCTCTCTGACCCCTTTATTTTTGCCATGAAAGAACTAAAACTAGCTGTGCCCATACAAAATCTTCTTTCACTTCAGTTTTCTCATGATTAAATTCCCTGCTGTGTTTTTGTTTAAGTGCTCTGACGCTGCCCTTTAAAATTGGGCAGATGTTTGACTCTTTGAAATGTCTTTTTTTTTTTTTTTATTTTAGCAGTGGTCTACAGTTAAGGCATGTTCATCCACATCAGGAATAAATGAGAAATGTTTCTGTGGTGGCATTCATGTCTTACCATCTAAAAGTATTTTGCAAGTGATACACTGTGATATAGTAATTGGCAGTTTGCATCAAAACATGCTTTGATGGACGGAATGCTGTACATGGTAAAATAAAGGCTGTCTACATGTTGAGTAGATTACTGGGAATACATTAATTACAGCTATAGACCTCTTCAAAGCTAACCATGTCAAACACAGGTAATGGAGGGTAAGGGTGAAGGCAGATGGCATATGGTCTGCTTTAATAACTTACGTAAAAATGAGTGGAAACCAGGGAAAACTATATGAAAATAGTGTTGAAGAAAATGGATGTTCTTCAAGTATCAGTTAGTTCTGCACATGCATAATCCCACTGGCTTTGTGGGAGCTGTGTGAAACCATGACTGTTGAAAGCATGATCTTTAAGACAGGAAATATAAACTTGGATAATGTTTAGACCTGGTACTGGAAACGCAGTTTTTTCAGGATTGAACTAAATCCAAATTCTCTTTTACCTGACCAAACTTTGTCAGGCCTCTGTAGACTATGACTATTAAACATGAGCATTCATTCATATGACATTAGCAGCTAATTGAGATCAAGGCATTATATTGTTATTTGCTTTACAAATAGACTGAATTTTGTCCCAGAGGAAAGATAGAATTGAGATTTACCAGAAGTCTTTCATATACTGGCTAAGTAAATGATTCCGTGCTCAGGTTTTGCAAAGCTGGAGTTAGATTTGCTCTGAAAAGATGTATGAATCCCACCAGATTGGCTAAACTTCCCACATTCCTCACAGAAGCGAACCAAGCCCTACGGCATCTCTCTCTTGGCTATATTTCAGAGGTGCTGTGCATGACGCTACTGAACCTCATGTCCATGTGCAGCATTTGGCTGGATTTGGGGATCCAGGACTGTGTACTCCACTGCCCCATCATTCTCATCCATGTGAGCAATCGAAGTCCATATAACTTTAGGTAATGCCTATTACCCAATTTACTTTCAATTCCATGCACTCAAATACAAGCTAAATAAACCCGAAAAAAACAACATACAATCTATTAAATAGACATGTACTGGCAACAAACTTGCACTAAAGGCCACCGCCCTTGGGGACAGTCTGGTTTAATTATGCACTTGAAAACATGTCTAAAGTTTCCAGCACAATTTTTTCAACCTTTACTTGAAAAACACATTCCACCGAAGAAGCGATCTTGTTCTGATCCCTCAGGAGGGTTCTTAGGATAGGTTTCAAAATGTAAATACAGTCCAAATATTTTAACCAAGAAAAAGGAGATTTTATACCAAAAAAATCCACCCCTGTCAAGCTTCAGTCTTGGAATGACTTGCATTCAGGTTTGTCTTCCCATGGGATGCTATTACTGGCAATATTAAGTGTAAGAAAAGAGAAGCACAAGGAGGGTTCAGATCTCAGTGGACAAGTCAAGGACAGCTCTTGTTCACCTTATGCCTAGGAAATGTCAGTAAGATGTGACCATGAGTTGAACAGGTCTGTAATCTCTTTCTTCATCCCTGTACTTTTCAAGAAGAACGATCATTGTCCTTTCCCCAACTCTGGCTTACAGACGGATGGATGTGAAGGAGGGACAGAGAGAGAGGGAGAGACTTAAAATGTGTCAGCTTTATCCTGGGAATGACTGCACTGAAGTAAATTATTGCCTAACCGTGAATTATCATTTTTGTGAGATCTTAAAAACCAACAGCTGTGAAATTGACTTCTAACTGATTTTAATTGAGATAGGCCAAAACTTAAAATATCAGAAATAAAAACTCTGGATACTTACTCCCCTAGTCGATGTGTGAATTTCCTTTTTGCATTTACTGTATGTCTGTTTCTTCCAGATACACAGAGGACATGCAGTTTGTTATGAAGTAGTACTTCGGACATCCTTGGACTGTACTGAAGTTCAGAAACATTCTGATTATATAATGTATAGCACTATATCAAGATAGCTTTTCTTCTAGTCTTCTAGTCAGAGTTCTGCATTGTTTACTTATTTATTTTTATCTGCTTCTTTGGAAGTGTCACATCCCAAAAAGGAGTTCTTGAAACATCTGACAAACCAATAATTTTAAAAATGGTCACATAACATACATAGTTTACATTGTCTTTTCCTCCCTCATCTGACAGATATTCAAGCTAGAAATTTAATCAGTCCAGAAATACAGAGTCATGGAAACATAGAATGGTGTGGGCTGTCAGGGACCTTCCGAGATCATCTAGCCCAATGCCCCTGCCATGGGCAGGCACATCTTTCCTTAGATCAGGTCGCTTGAAGCCTTGTCCAAGGTGACTTTGAACACTTTCAGGGTTGAGGCATCCACAACTTCTCTGGGCAGCCTGGGCCAGTGCCTCACAACTCTCACAGTAAAGAATCTCTTGCTTATAGCTAATCTAAATCTACCCTCTTTCAGTTTAAAGCCATTATCCCTTGTTCTATCCCTACATGCCCTTGTCGAAAGTCCCTCTCCAGCTTTCTTGTAGGGTCCTTCAGGTACTGGCAGGCTGCTATAAGGTCTTCCCATAGCCTTCTCTTCTCCAGGCTGAACAACCTGAACTCTCTCAACCTTTCCTCACAGCAGAGGAGTTCCAGCCCTTGGATCATTGCTGAGGCCTCCTCTGGCCCCACTCCAACAGGTCCATGTCCTTCTTACATTGGGGGCCCCACAGCTGCATACAGGACTCCTGGGGGTGTCTCACCAGAGCAGAGCAGAGTAGAAGGGCAGAATCCCCTCCTTCCCCCTGCTGGCCACAATGCTGGGGATGCATCCCAGGGTACAGTCGGCCTTCTGAGCTGTGAGCGCACATTGCTGGGTCATGTTGAGCTTCTCATCAAACCACACTCCCAAGTCCTTCTCCTCAGGGCTGCTCTCAATCTGTTCTCCACCCAGGCCCCAGCCCAGGTGCAGGATCTTGCACTTGGCCTTGCTGAACTGCACGACGTTTGCACAGGCCCACCCCTGAAGCCTGTCAAGGTCCCTCTGAATGTCATCCCTTCCCTCCAGCATGTCGACTGCATCACACAGCTTGGTGTCATCAAAAAACTTGCTGAGGGGGCTCTCAATCCCACTGTCCATGCTGCCAACAAAGATGTTAAACAGCGCCATTCCCAGTACTGACCCCTGAGGGACACCACTTGTCACTGGTCTCTACTTGGACATCGAGCCATTGACCACAACTTTTTGAGTGTGACCAGCCAGCCAACTCCTTATCCACTGATTGGTCCATCCATGAAATCCATGTGTCTCCAATTCAGAGACAAGGGTGTCATGTGGGACAGTGTCAAATGCTTTGCACAGGTCCAGGTAGACGATGTCAGTTGCTCCTCCCTTGTCCACCAAAGCTGTAACCTCATCAGAGAATGCCACCAAATTAGTTAGGCTCAGTTTGCCTTTAGTGAAGCCATCTTGGCTGTCACCAATCACCTCCTTATTATTATCTTCATTAACACCCCAAGTAAAGCATTTTTTTAGTGACAACATTGTGAATATAAAAACAAACAAGAAAACAAGTTTTTTTTGAAACTCATACAATTTGAGAGCAGATGCTAAATCTTAGCATAGTTGTTAGGACATCTGCATGGTGATTATTGACCGCAAATATAAAATAACAATTACAAAAGCAGGGTAGTAAGTTTCACCAGTTAGTGACATAATACGCCTTCTTGAAGAAAATATGATCTGGTTAATTTGATTACTATTGTCTCTTCAGAATACTTAGCTTTAAAATCTGGCTTTCCTAAAATTATAAGGATATTTTATCCTTCCAGTTTCTTTTTTAAGATCACAAAAAACCTCACTAATTCAGAAGCACATAAAGTTGATAGTGCAGAGAGACACCTGGATGGCATTGTTCAGGAATTAGTAAATAGAACTGAAATTTAAATGGCATTCTCCACGGAGCTGTAGGCTTCCATGCAAGCCCTTGGCTTTGTCATTGCATTCAAACCGAGTTGGCCACTCTTTCCACCAAAACAGCTCCCCTAGGGACACAGATGGCTACTGCCACTCTCCATGAAACACTTTCTATTTCGGTTTCATAACCAGAACAAATGACTAGAGGGTAACAGAACACAGATGGCAATTCAGAAATTACAAGAAATCTATTAATCTTTGGGGGCTAATATCACAAAGTAAGCAGTGTAACACTACTCCCAATTTAATTGAAAACTCTCTGCATAAAGGACAGTTAATGAGAAATGAACAATTTGGTGTTCCAGGAGAGATGAAATGATGGAACCTCAGGGTATATCGAAGATTTAAGCATTGGATTTGACTCTCGCCTGTGACAGGTGGGAAATTACTTAGTCACACAAACATGTACAGTATCTTATACTCTATGGTGCTGTTCTGCAAAACAGGCCTAACTTCATCCACTTGTGCTCTTTTTTTCCCCCCAGCATACGCTGATGTCAGTGGGAAAATAACAAAGTTGTTAAAACCATTGGAATTAATGTCATGAAGAAAGTTGGGTTTTGCAAGTTGATTACTAGAGCTAACAATGTCTTTGCTGTTGTTTTACAACTCACCAGGTTTAATAGGCTCTATCTGATACCAAAAAGGGGTGCATTTAATCTCCTTTACAGAAGTACCTTGGAAGAAATAGCACACAAAGATGATCAGCTGGGGTAGACGAAGATGATGAGAGAACTGGAGCATCTCTCCTACAAGGAAAGGCTGAGGGAGCTGGAGAACAGAAGGCTAAGAGGGGACCTAATAAATGCCTATAAATATTTTAAGGGTGGGTGTCAGGAGGATGGGGCCAGGCTCTCTTCAGTGGTACCCAGCGACAGGACAAGGGGCAATGGGCACAAACTGAAGCACAGGAAGTTCCAGCTGAACATGAGGAAGAACTTCTTCACTCTGAGGGTGATGGAGCATTGGAACAGGATGCCCAGAAGAAGTTGTGGAGTCTCCTTCTCTGGAGATATTCAAGACCTGCCTGGACAAGGTCCTGTGCAGCCTTCTCTGGGTGACCTTGCTTTGGAGGGGCTTGGACTAGATGATCCCCTAGTGTTCTGTGATTCTGTGACTTTTTTTTTTTTTAGTGTTTTGAATGCAGGTTTGGATGTAGGAACTCCTGAGATTTCATATCTCTCTTAATTTCTGTAAAAAAGTTCCCTTTGATTCCATGTAATCAGTGACAAACCGCATTGACCTGGAGACTTTACAGAAATAAACAATTTCATTTAGCACAATGCTTCCTTGCTAGTACTTTGTTCAAGGACAGCACAAGCTTTTATGAAAGCTAAAAGACAATTTCTATTCATTTCCTCCTGGTGTACTGTTCTAGAGGAGGTCAAGCAATCTGTTTGGACATCACATGCTCTCACTTGAGATTATTCTGATTCAAGGTGAGGAAAGACGAAAAGCTAGGAGTGCAGGTTATTTTGAATAACATTTGTTTGGCAGTAGTTGCTGCTTTTTGTTCTTTACAAAACGATTTCTCCCGAAAAAAAAAGGCAACTGAATAAAATAACCCTTAAAGTACAATAAAAAGTGTTTAGATTGCTGTAAAGTGGTTTTTATTGATTGTGTTACAAGTTTGCTACAAGTTTTGGAGAGGTACTTGTATTTCAGTACTCCACCTTCAATGCACTGGCCTTGGTTTACAGATCTATATATTTGTAAGTATGCATGGGAGGAATTTCATTAAAATGTGACAAGCCGGAAGATGAGTTTGAAGGAGCGAGTGAGTATTATCAGAATGAGAGGAATGTAGAAATGGGGGAAATGTTTTTCAGTTTGGGAAAAATGTGTTGCTTATTATCTTCCTGAAAACCTGCAGTTGCACAGCAATCAAGGCAGTGTGTGGTTTTTGACTGCCTTGTAATATCGACAGAGGCACCTGTAATATTGCAGTGAGAAAGCTGCTTTAGGTGAATGTCTCAGGCATGCTGTGCCCGAGCTGTTTCATCACTTCGTTTTAATACACACTCGTAGGCAGATGACCTGGGAATTGCCACATCAAAATAAATACAGGTATAAAAAAATAGACATTGGGCAGGATTCATCTGCATGTTCAACCACAGGAATTTTGGTGTCTTGTGAATCAAATTGTGAGCTGAATGGCAAAGCTCCCTTCAAACTTGATCTGTTCAATGCAGGCAATGGAGTCTAGAGACCTATTTAACTGACCCTGAGGTAGACAGCTGCATTTGACCAGCCAAATGGCTTTCTAGACTCCACTGACTGTGCTGATTAGGTTTCCTCTGACTGTAATTGAAGTGTAGACAGATACCTGCCTCTCGTGTAAAGGTCTAATTTGATGTGTCTTAATCTGGACCTTAACTCCCCTTTGCTCTACCAGAGCTGAAGCAACAAATGCTGCACACTTCAGAAGAAAATTATTTATACTTCAGTAAGGCCCAACTAGTTTTTCCTGACTCCATCTCTTGATAAGTCTACCACCCAAATAATGAAGATCAGTGATTTTTAGCACTATTCTAGTTGCTGGTTTATCTTTAAAGTAGCCTTTCATGCTGTTAACCTTTCCTTACTGCCTTTGCTGACATTCCGATTACCTGAGATGTAACAGGTTTCTCTACAGCATTAGCAGATTTGCCAATAGGATTAGAGTAGCATCTGGGACTGGTCCAGCAATTAGCAGTTAAAATATATGATCAAGCTTTGACCATTGATGATGATTGCCACTGCTAGCTCTTTCAATAGCAGTTCTACAACATTACAAATTATTTTGATTATTTCTTTACATTTGTGCATGTGCATTTTTGCACGTATGTATGTCTTCGTCATTATGCAGTTTTTTACATGAAAGAATAGATTTTTTGCATTTAAATAGATTTCTTTGCATTTGTGCAAGTGCAATTTTGCATGTATATATGTGTCTTCATCATTATGCAGTTTTTTACATGATGGGGAGAATAGATTGTGAATCATGCTTAAAACCATTAGGCGGCTTCTTAAAACCTTATCGCTTTCTCCTGTCTCCTATACTTTTCCTCGTTGTCTCAAGTCCTACCTACAACTTATTATGCTAAGCAAAACCTGTTACTGTCTGTTGCTTCTGCTGTGCATCTGTTCAGTACATCATTAATCCTAGTTTTGCACAGGAAGACAACTGACACTTTTCTTATGGTAGGATAAAGTTACTAAAAGACAAGAAACATAGAAACTATACAGACAACAGGATTTTAGAAAGCTATTACTTTTAAACCGGTGTAGAGCTGTTATTTGCATTTCTTGCTTGACAGCTGCAGTCAGGAACTTTCTAAAACATGCCTGCTAATGCAGACTGCATATTGTTTTACAAAGAAAAAAATCCTGTTTGTTTCATACCCTTCTGCAAGTCCGTGCACAGATCAGATAATTTCTTATGCTATGGTGGCAAGGATATACCAGCCAACAAATAAATATGTAGTGGGCTGACCTAGGCTTACTCCCATAACATCTTCCGCAGATCAAGGCCCAAATTCACTTTGCTTGTCTTGAACCACCATAAAATGTGATAACATTTTTAGACAGGTGTTTGACTAGTTGATAAAGAGTTTAGCGTTGCCATGTTGAACTCATGATTTATGCATCCATATCTCCCAATGCCATGACATGGTTAAAACTTAGACCATCTACGTAACTAAAACTCAGACCATCTATGTAACTAAAACTCAGAACATTTTGATTAGTGCACCCCAGTACAGTGCAATAAACTCAGGCAATGACACAGAATACTTATAGTAAAGGATATTGAGCTCTTTTTGCTCTGGCAAGCAAGCAGATTGATGTTTATGCAGCCAGTCTCCGAACACTTCCAAATGCAAGATGGGAGCTTGCATACCAGAAGCCACAAAAATGCTTTATCTTCTTAACATGATTGCTTGTTTTCAGCTAACTGAGCAGTTAGATGGATACAGGAAATTTATAAAAGCCAGCTTGGAAAGAGAAGTGAGGAGTCTAAGAGCTATTCCATAGCAAAGCCCTTCTTCCCCAAGTATATGCAGCTTTTTTCCGAGTGTTATATACAGTAGATAGTCATCTATTGGATATTAATACCAAAAAACGTGACTTATCTGCTTAAAAGGGGGATGGAAATGCTCATATGAGCTGCTTGTTGCTATGGGTTGAAGTTTGTTGTAGTCTGTGGATGTCTGTATTGGGTGCTATTGAGTTGTCAGCATAGCTTGCAGCAGGACCCAGGCTATTTGCATGCACTACTTAATGAAGTTGAGCCTGTTGGCTCCAAGTGAGCTCTCATTACCTCAAATGGATTCTTAGTCATCAAGAACCTTCCCCTTTTAGGAATCATAACACGTAAAAGTTAACCAAATGCTCATGGCTGATGCACTCTTGGCTGTGAATACTGGTGTATAAAGCTTTTAGCTGTAACCTGATTCATATCTGCTCTCAGCACTTAAACTGATGAAAAGCGACAAGCCTGAACCGTTGCCACTGACCCAGCCTCTTTCTGTCTTTTTGTTACACAAACAGCAAAAAATCATGCTAATTATTAATAGCAATTTGTAATTTCCCAACTCTTTGCAGCATTATGCAGACCATTTTCTGTGTGTTTCTAAGCACAAAGTACCAGCTCCAAGTGTCACAGTCCAGTTAGTCGAAAAAAAGCACCAGGACTCGTTACAGGGATGTATGCCAGTTTGGAGAAAGTCATATTTGTTCTCTCCCGGCAGTCCAAAAAAGCCAAAAATGACCCCTAACCTTCTCCTCAGGCTTGAAATGATTATCTGTATGATTTACTATCTGCTGTTTGAAAAACTTTTGGTTACTTGAAATATGCGCAGGAACAGCCTTCCAACTGCATGGATAAAAATCTTGCAATGAAGTCTGTGTGTCCTACAGCCAACACACGTGCTCGGTGTTCAGAGATGTGCCAGCTGGATGTGCTGCAATGTAGCAGGCTGTTTAAACCCCACAGTGAGCAGATGAACATTTTCACCTGAATTGTGAATCTGCAAGATCCTCTTTGGTTTTACTCTTCTCTTCGTGGTTTTTCTTGGGTGTCTCTTGAATTTGGAAACAGTTCTTATTCTCTGTTCCAAAGGGATGAGCATCCATCATTGCGTGTTATTGCGTGCCTCCTGGTGTTCTCTGTATGTAGAAGAGATGACTCCTCCTTTACTGCCATTTGGGAAGCATAAAGCCTCTATACACTCTAGTGCCAGTTCCACTCACATGTGGAACAGGCTGTAATTCTCTCTGCTTTACGATATGTTGTGGGTTTATGTGTGCTCTTGGGATTTGCGCTTCCAAGCCAAGCAGAAGCTGTGTCACCATGCAGTGTGTGGTCAAACCCATACGAACAGGTATTGATAGGATATACTACCTCAGAGTTGTAACCTTGCCAACATAGTCACACATTTTGACCTGTAGCTGAGCTGACTCCTGTAGACAGAAATGTCCTATCTTCTCACAATGTATTGCCCAGACCTATAAATGTTAAGGGAGTTCATGACCAAAGGGTGAAAAAGGGTCCCCTTTTACCTGGATTCTCCCTTTTCCCAATATATATGTATGTGCAAATATTGAAAACAAACATGCTATTGGAGAATATCAAAGAGCAATTTCCAAAATCATTTCTTTTAACTATCCTGACTTTAAATGTGAAAAGCACAAGGTGCTTCAAGGGAAACCCAAACCAGTCATCTGGCATGACTTGCAGAGCCACAAATTCATTGTCACTATCAGTTCTAATAGAGACAAGACTATGCTACTGGGCCATGAAAACAAGGCCTGAGTTCAGATGAAATGATTAATAACCCAGATATTGACAACAAAGATTTTTAAGCCATTCGGGATATTTGAGGACCTTGTTCATGCTTTTTAGATGCTTGGATTTAGGAAGACAGTCATGTTTTAGTCAGCAACCAGTTGCATGCAGAGCTGACAAAAGTTGCCAGGAGTTTCAAAATACTCCATTTCTTATCTTCTGGATTCCTGCAGCAGTGAATTTCACCACGGATTCAAGGCTGCTGGGTTCAAATGACATTTGAGATGAATACTGGAAATCAGTCTGATGCTCTTTCCTTGGCTGCTAGGTTATATCCTTCTAAAATCCCTACCGACCATTAAAGCTAAGAGGATGGGAAGATTAGGAATGTTGTTTATGGAGTCTGTGACATGTCTTTAGCACTAGCAAGGGAGTGTTTAACTACTGCTGTGTGGGTGTGCATCCAGCTCTCTGCACTGCTGCGGTGAGCACAGGCAGCAAATAAATATGAACAAAGGGTGAAAATAATAAAAAAAGGAAATTTTTGTAAAGCCAGTTGGATGCTGTAGCTGAATGACTTTCTCTGTGATTTAAAGACAGAAAGGCAGGCTTCCCTAACAAATTCAGTAACTTTCTACTTTCTGTCAATGTGCCCTGAGCAGGTGAATCTGCTGACAAGGCTCCTATTTTGGATGAACCATTTTATCATCACTATTTTGATGGCTTCTTCCCCTAATAACCTTAGTATTTCCATTTCTTAAATACGTCCTCATGCTCCAAGTGTTTTGTATTATTTTAAATAGCTGCCTCGTCTCAAAGATGCTGACATCTCCCAAAGTCTATCTGCTCTTTAGACACCTTCTTTGTCATCATATAATCATATTCTGTCTATTTACCTTCAGAAGTCATTCCTCATTAGTGAAACCTTACACATTCCTGTGAATAAAGTGCTATGACAGTGACCACATTTAATGAACCCCTGCTGTTTTGACATATCTTAGGCTTCATGAGACTTGTGAATGCAGCAATAGTCCCAGAAAGCTGGATTCCTCATGATCTTCTGTGGATCATCAGAGCAGGAATGAAAATGGACAATGAAACTTTGACAAATATAGTCTTGGGAGGCTGCCTTCTTGCAGAAAATCTTTGGAGGTTTTCACCTTTTACTCATTCAGATGACAAGGATGAATGAATTCCTGCCATAGCTTGAACCAATTATTCACTGATCCAGAAGATAAAGATGCACAATCAGTAAACTATCATACTTGTAGTATGTAAAATAACTGCACTTTAATCTTCGACAATTAGCATTTTCAGGGTAATCCCAACAGGTTTATCATTCCAATTAAAAAATAAGGGCAAATTTCATCATATTTAAGGTTTTCAAAATTTTTTTTTTTTTTTTTTTTTATTTCTAAAGCTTTTTTGTTAGCGTCTAATAGGCAAAGTTTTCCATTGTGATCTGCCCTGCATCCTGTAGTTCTCAGATCTCTGTGGCACACAATCATCTGCTTGCATCCCCAGCACTGGAAAAGCTGTGAGTGAAACAGAGTGTTTGCAACAGAAAGGCATGCTTCTGAAAAGGGTGGGGGGAGAGGTGGGTAATGAAAACACATTTCACGAGAAATAACGTTATGTCAAACCTAAAAATATTATAAAGTTCTTTATTTACCTACTGCTGAGACTCAATCGTTCATACTGCTACTTACATCTCTTACACTCGGACCATGTCTAAGTGAAGGGTCTCAGAGTGATTTATATATAAACAAGAAATTGTAGTCCATTTCATACAAGGTGAAGGAGGTGATGGTAAGGTAAAATAACTGGAAAAGTAAGTGAGCGGTAGAGAATGCACAGCTGAGCTCATCATACAAACTTCTCCCTCAATACTTGAAACATTTTTGAACCATGTAAAGGTGATTTGAGATGAGAATTAATCCTCTGTCCTTTTTCATACAAAATCTAGGTGTTTGTTTTTCAATATTGCTGCCTTCATGGGAGTCAAAAGGTTGACTTTGTAATGGTGAATACTGTCATGTGTTTGTGTGATGTATGAGATCGAATTCTTTTCTCTTAGTGGCTTCATGGGCCAGGAAAGAGAAGTCTTCATTTCCTTCAAAAAGGGAGGACAAAATCAATCCGATGCTTTACTCTCTTTAAAAAATTTGAATTTCATGATGGTTTGTCCATAGAACCTGGAAGTCAGACATAAAGCAAAAGTTGCTAGTTGTGTAAGGCAAGAAAGGATGTGTTCTGGTTGATTTTACCTGTACTGTCTTTGAATCAGTCATACTGGATGGTTATACATTTCTTTTTTGGAACAACCATGCTGTTTCCAAGCACCACAGCCTGCCTTTTAATATCTTACTTCTGCTTCTTGTCTCTGTAAATTCTTGACAACCTCTGGCTGAATGAGGTCCATGACTATATGGCAAATGTCATTCTCCTGTAAGTTCAGAATAACTTCAGAATTATATGGCTTTACTGCATTAGTGCCAGACTTCATACCACTGTAACAAAGAAAAACTGAGTCCATAGTAAGCCCCACGACAAGATATCGGTAAGAGCAGCAATGTCTTTGTGATGCACTCCAGATCTTACCACTTGTCAGTCATAGCTGTCTTTCTCTTCGGGCACAATTGCATGGGACTGCATCCTCATATGCATTTACAATTTAAGCGTCCATATGTAGACCTTGATATTTGACTATGATTCATTCTAGTGATAAAAGCAAATAAAGCCTCATGAGGGAGAAAATCAAGGTGCTTGGGGTGTATAGCACAGCACTCCTCTCTCACAGGAGACGTCTCCTTATGTGATTCAGAGATCTGCAGGTGACACTAGAAAAACGATCTCCAGATAACCCACCTTTGGATGAAAATTAGGACCATATCTCTCCAATGTTATTGTTTTTTTCCATAGGCATTTACATAGCAGGAGACAGTAAGCCTGACATAAGACTAATTATGAAGTAGGAGCATTTGAGTGTGGAAATGTGATGTCATGCTCTTTTTAGAGGAATGGTATGAGTCTTGAACATGCTTGCAATTTTATTGCAAGTCCAACCATATTTGGGATTCTTCAAGTCTTGCTCTCAGGTAATTAGACAAAGACCTCACAATGTGTTTAAAAAGGAAAAGGTCCTCAGATTTTCTAGTCACAAAGAACATGCACTGATTCTGGAACAAATTGTTAAGCTCCGGGGGAAACACTTTTACACTTTTTCTTCTTTCTTTTTATTTTTTTAATCTTTTTAATGAAATTGCTAATCATGACGCATGAAGACATATGGACTTAGGAAGACTGTGTTGTGTAAGAAAAGATGGCATTTGCTTGGCCCATCATTGCAGTTATGGAATATGTCAACCTTCTTGGATGGCAACGCTACCACAAAAGGTCTCTTTATCTCCTCCTTAGGTTTTCTCACCCTGTCTTCTCAGCTCTCCCTTCCATTTGTCTGCAAAGAAAATTACAACAGGTCATCCTTAACAGACAACAATGAAGAAGCCTGCTGGATTTCTAACTGGCATGGCAGCCTAGTTTCTTTGCTGGCTATTTAGCAAGTTACTTCCCTTTCTCTGATTCAGTTTCTTCATCTGGAAAATGGCCTTCTTCCTAAAACACCTCTGAGTTCCACTGATTCACATTGATTCTCCGATTCACATTCTGTGATTCTGTGATTGCTGAAAAAGCTGAATATGAAGAGAGGAGCTGACATGTTAGAGAGGAAGGGCAGTCACTCTGGAGAGAAAAAACGGGGAAGCAGGGATTTCTTAAATGCGGCATTAGAAAAATAGAGTGAGCTACAAGCTAGGGAAGAAAGGAAGTTGAAAGCAAAGAAAATGGATGAATGTGAGAGATCAGTTTAATGTGGGGACATTTAGAGGATGGTAGCTAAGTAACAGAGGAATCTGTATTGATCAGCTCTGAGGCTAGAGAGGGTACATCCACACTGGTAGTTAATAATAAAGGAATCATAGGATCATAAGTCTGGAAGGGACACAAAAGACTCCAAGGCAGGATCAGCTGTATCTCTGTTATTTCTGGCACATGTTTCCATAATTTGTTTTGAAGACTTCCTTTGATGGAGACTCCACTTCCTCCCTAGACAATCTATCTCGGTGTTTTCCTTACCCTTAGAAAGTTCCTCTTAATGTCACATCTGAATCATCCTTCCTTTATTCTAAAACAGTTATTTATTCTTCTGGCCTCAGTGCATGTGAAGAAAAAATTTTTCTTTTCTTCTTTGTTGCAGTCTTGTATGCATTTCACCGCAGTTACAATTCATTCACTTTTTCTGTCAATTTTCTGAGTCTTTCCTCAAAATGTCAGCTTCTGGAATCTTTCCAGGTGATCCACATCTTCTTTGAAGTAGCAGGCTCAAAATTGGGCAAGGGATTTTCAAGCCTGTTCCCATGTTGAAACCTGTCTACCACCCTGTTTACTTCTGCACCAGAAGATGCTCAGATGGCATTTTGGGGTCAGCTTTTTAGAACAACATCTCGAATATATTGACGTCTTGCTTAGCTGGACCTGGGTTCTCATACCTATTGCTGTTTGAATAGACAAGAACCACAGAGCTCTATCCACCAGCAGGGTCCCCGGACAGTCTTCTCCTGTGCAAGCACTGGTTACTCACAATACATAACGAATATCTCTTCTACTGGAACTAGCCATGAAGGCAGAAAGCGAGTGTCACTTAGGACTGAAGGAATTCAAACCTCCTGGTGCCCTGCATGTTGACATGTGATAGGTCAGGGAGCACAGTCAACATATTTCATCCTTGAAGATGGATTTCTAGAAAAAAAACCTGTATCTTTCTTTCTTTCTTTCTTTCTTTCTTTCTTTCTTTCTTTCTTTCTTTCTTTCTTTCTTTCTTTCTTTCTTTCTTTCTTTCTTTCTTTCTTTCTTTCTTTCTTTCTTTCTTTCTTTCTTTCTTT
>Ga0065711_1000390_pt1 | contig 69379 bp, 49 predicted proteins | sample Hoacrofraction12_FD_59098 | JGI IMG/M metagenome (GOLD analysis project Ga0065711, IMG submission 59098) | Hoatzin crop microbial communities from Cojedes, Venezuela - Epithelial fraction 12 v2 (version 2) | ecosystem: Host-associated > Birds > Digestive system > Esophagus > Crop | place... | reverse complement strand
TACTTTTCTCCACTTCTCGGAGGAAAAAAAACCCAGTAACATTGTTATCACTAGCCTACTTTTTAAGACATCCCTGAAATCCATGATCTCTTACATTCAATTGTTTACTTGGACCTGGGCCACGTCAGTTATCTGCATTTAACCCTTTCTGTGGTTTTTTTGCCACCAAATCAAACACATTAATTAGCACAGCTGATCAACTCCAGTTTCAAACAGTAATGTCTTTTTGAAAGTGTCAGCTATAGAGTCACAGATATGGTGTAAAAGCCCAGTTTAACACTGCTCACCTCAGTAGCTGTGGATGTCAAAACCCATGCTATAGTCTCATCTCAACCATTTACCCATAGGGTGTCTTGGCAACTGGTTATCTCCTTTTCTTATGGTGTTAATCCTTGGAGGAAATAACAAACAGCCAAATTTCAAAGTAAACAGCTCAGCTCTATAAAATAAGAAAAAAATAAGACAAGTATTAAATCTTACCATGCTCTACTGAGGTGTTGCTAAGCCTTCCCCTCAATCTGTTCTGATACGTACTAAACAGCACTTATCTTCACTATCATCTACCATGTACTTGCTTAGTAGTGTTGCATCTTTATTACCATTTACAACTGTAGAACTGTTAGTGAGAACAAACCTAATCACTCATTAGTAGTAACAGAAAAAGGCAGTTTAATTTTCAAGGTATTATTTATGTTATTTTGGGATTTACTGAAATTTAAATGCATAGCTGCATTTAAGTTTAGCACTCCAATTTCTACACACAAACAACTGTGCAGTAGAAGATGGAAGCTAGGACACTATATCATCTTGTTTGCTAAGAAGCAAAAATTTCCAGGGACTTCAACTAGCAAAAGAACTATAAATGACAACCATGAGAAACAGCTAGAGTAATAGCTCCCTGTGTCCCTCATTTCAGCAGCACTGGAGCAGCTGAGATTGACTTGCGCTTGGAGAAACCTGTGTGAGCATGTGCTGTAAGATGAAGATTATCAGGAGAAAAACAGAAACTGAATGCACTCCGCACTAAAAGAAATTCAGATACCACTCGTGAAATGTCTACTTCAGGGTGGCACGTGCTGCTCTCTGCTGAATTTAATGGAGCCGCCCTACAAAGAGACAGGCTGGGAAATCTGCCAAGTGAGGCTTGAATAAGACTGATATATTACTATGAAAGAAACTAAGAAAAGGGTATCATAAAGGGATTCAAATTTTACTTTTAGTTAGTTTACAACTTGCGTGTCACAAGTACATACTGGAAATTATCCTACATAGGAAATAATAAAAGTCAGTAGGATTTTTTCTCAGCTTTTCAGGCTAAAGGTTTTATACATTAGGAATCCAAAACGACAGATAATTCAGCACTTTTATTTCTTCCATCAGCTATTTTCTCTTGATGCTCTGTTCCTTAGGCACATGTAACCTAATGTGGGCTTTTACAGCAAAGATGCATCCCACATGAACTGCTCAAATCTGTTACGGAACAGACAATTCTCCACAAAGGAACAGGAGCACCAAGACAAGGAAAGCTCTCAAAATTTATCAGTCTCTGCACATGAACACATGAAACAGGTGATGAACCAGATTTAAATGAGTAAAAAAAAATATGCATATACAGAGTCTCATTGAGAGTGCATAGAAGTTTACAATGAGATGTATGCTTAAGAGTGTTTCTGAATCAAAGAGGTGCCTGGGAGTGGGCTCAAGAGTAAGTGAAATTACTTGTCTTTTCTAAGCCAGGAAAAAACAAGATTAGGCTTCTGCCAAACCTTGACTACATTAAAAGCAAAGCTATCTAAATCTAATTAATAAACACTTCAGAGTTCATTGGAGGAGCATTTGCCTGCTGTTGGCAGCAGTCTATTGTCCTTCATCAGTTGTTTTACATTTATTTTTTGATTTGATTGAAGAAATTTCTGATGTCCTGTAATATGGGAAGAAGTGCACCTTGCAAAGGATTATAAAATCAATGGGAAGGACAGGATGCATTGTTTATTTTCCTTCTTCCTCCCTGTCACTCTGATCTCAGGTCTCATGCATAACCGCCTGAGAAGATAATTCACAGGCTTCCCTGTATCCAAGTCTTCCAATCACTGAGCTGTCAGCTGCATTCTCTCCCAATGGCCAGGGCAACTGCTGTCACTTTTACATCCACATCATCTCACAAATGCGTCTCTACTTTTGTTACACTATTCTCCATGTTTTCATAACCTTCCTCCTATTTTATTAATAATTTCATACCTGCTGACCTGCCTTTCTTGTCAGTGCAGCCAGCATGCTGCCTTGACCCTGCTTGGCTTCTTTTTCCAGTCTACCCAGGTGGCTCACACAAGTCCACAATCTTTTCCTTGGAAATCAGCACCATGGCTTCACTCCTGTTGCACCACATGCAAATATCTTGCTTTTAAATCTCCAGAGAAATTATAGTTCCTCCTGACATTCCTGTGTCCAGACCCTTAACTTGCTCATTCCTTTCATATGGCCTTCAGACCTTTCTCCCAAAAATCCTGATGGGGCCAAGGTGTGCCTGAAATGAGATCCCAGTTCTGGGACCAAGGCAACTTCCATGTCTCGCCGAGGAACCCAGTCCTTTCAACTCTCTCCTTATTCCTTCACCTCCATTCCTCTGCTATTTCACCTTTATCTCATGAGATAGTTAGCAGATAAATTCATTAACGAAAACATGCAAAATAAAAATTAGATCACTTTGTGGAAAAATCAGACTAGCACTTTAGTAAAATTTCTTCAAAAATCCCATAGAAGTTCCACCAGGCATTGTTCCACTTATGTAATAATCTCTTCAGCACAAGGGTTGGTTCTTTTAGATCATTGTTATATGCCACAAAATCCTCAGCCTCTGTACAAACATAAATCAACAGCATTATAAGACAAAAATTATAGGTATTAGAGGAAGAAAAACATGCAGCCTAAGTAGTGGTCTGTGAGTCAGAGGGTTTAAAATCAATTCATGTTTTACCTGGATGTTAAACCCTCTATGTGCCTGGGTAAGTTATTTGATGTTTCCATGGCTCTTTGAAGAACAACACTGAGTTTTCCTGGAATCACTGTTCTGCCATCCCTGCCATTAGCACTGTAAACTCCTCAGGGCAGAGTACCCATCGCTGCATGTATAAATGATGCTTGCAGCAAAGAAACCCCAAATGCATCTGGGCTCCTAGGTTTTAATGTATTATAAACAGAGTTCCCATCGCTACACATATAAATGATACTTGCAGCAAAGAAACCCCAAACACATCTGGAGTCCTAGGTTTTAACATATTATAAACACTTCATTAAGAGTTTATTATTAATATAGCAGTTACTGGTAATGCTGAAAAATGCTTTTCTTTCTTTTTGCTCTCTCTCACAAAGACACAGACACACACACCGTTCACATAGGCTTTCTTTGGCTGCCATCGCCAGCACACACTGACCTTTGAAATATGGAAATAAAAGTGCTCAGAAATAAAGCTGGCAGCAACAGCAGCCTGACTGTCGTCATTTAGAATCCGAAACAAGTGGGGCCATAGTTTGCAAGCTGTCTTCATAATTACTTGAAGCAGTTGTCACTCTGGCTCTAGTTTGTTCATTACACCCCAAACAAACAGCTGATATTTGTTAAAGCACATAAGCCACTTTGTTGAAGCAGGGTTCTTTATTGTGAGGAACGCTGCAGCTGCGAGTCACATGCAGTTCATAGTATTTGCTGATTTCCTTTGCTTTATTTGCTTCCCTGCATTCCCTTTATAGCAATGTCTTTTCTACCAGAGAGAGAGGGAGTGAAAAAAAAAATACAATAAGGTAAACATTAACTAACATAAAACTTGATAGGCTTAAGGTTTATGACCCAAATCTGGTTCCCATTAAACAAATACTTTTGCTGTGGTAAAGAATGCTTGGCAATAAGAAAGTCATGGATGGAATTTGAGGCTGCTACACTCCAGTGAGACGACTGCTGCTTACAGTTCAGTGCCTTCCCTCTGCAGTAGCCAGAAGGGGAAGCAAATGGATAGCACCAGTCTGAGCTGACTCAGGAGACTTCTGGGAAGATCCTTGATTTGCTCCCTTACATCCTGAAAATTAAGGCTCTGGCAAGTGTTCTGCAATATTCCAAATAAGATTGGTTAACTGGCTGATGGTTGTGGTCTGAAGAACCATGTGGTGGTTGAATGGGAAAAGATCCTTCTTCAGTCTGCACTTGGCAGGTCTCCATGACTGCTGGTGGAGATGAAGGAAGAAATGGAGAAGGTGTGCAGAAAGCAGAGCTGGTTTCATCCAGGCTGTACAAGGGGGAAAAAAATCCAGTCTGATGACACTTTTTTCAAGCCTACTCTGGCAACACGAGTATGAGACCATAAAGACAATAAATAACCCCAGTAGGCCAGAAAGTTGACACAGTCTTGTACAAGACTAACCAGTTAAATAAGGTCTAGATGTGTGAACAGAGATCTCAGTCTGGTCAGCTTCACAGCAACAAACCCTGGAAGAAATAGTGCAATTTATTTTAAAGTAAAGATACAGAAGAAAAAGAACAATGAAAGCATTTTAAATGTAGTGTCTTTCATTTTGATAGCATCCCTTATTCCCTTTCCCGTTACTTCCAGGGAGTTTTTGTATGTGAAAAAATCCTGCTTGGCAATCTTTTAGATGTTATGAAAGAAGTTATTGGCTGTCCTTGTTGAAGGGGAAGAATCAACTGAGGTGTTATTGCAACTCTTTAAAATGTGAGTAAGGCAAACAGTTAAGGTGAGAAAAGACTGATAAAGGGAGAAAATATGATTTATTTCTATCCTGTTGAGCTGTAGCTCCAAGCTCATTGCTGTGGAAATATGAGCCCAGCACATTGTCTTGTCTGACATCTGCACATCCAGCAAACTTGTACCAGTGCTGAGCTATTGGAGATAATGTTTTTATCTACGCAGCCACTGACAAAAAATACACTCCTAGACTGCTAATCCGTCTTCCCATTAAACATGAGACAACGAGAAAGAAAGAAAGAAGGAAAGTGAGATGCCGTGCAGGGAGATACCAGGCAGTCTCACAGGTGGCGATGGTAAAGCCATGTATTATTTAAGAAATTCAGGAAAGCCAGGGAAGGAGGTAAACTCTCATGGGTTCTTCTCTCGGGAAAGGGGTCAAAAAAGGAAAGCTCAGTGGAGTGAAAATGGGTAGAGGGTGAAACCCTTTACATGATGTTCACTCTCTTCTGTTCAGTCACTGCCAGTCTTCTGCTGAAAATCTATAAAAATGCATTATGTAGAAAAATTTACCCTTTCATTATTACTGATTTAGGCCTTTAATTTCTCATTCTCTTTCCTACACAGTGACATCTATAGTTTGCTCTTGATAGAGCTAACCTCGTCTTTCTGCTCTTATGTGTCTTACATGTGAGAGGCCAAGTTGGACCTCTGCTGTTTTGCCAAGCACAGGAGAAATCAAGGGTCCAGAGAAAAAGGGAATGGACAATCCCTAATCTCAGCACAGAGTACTTGCCACACTAGTCTCAGCTGAGGTATGTCTGTAATACATCCTTACAGGAAGAGCTAGGAGAACTTCCCTGGTCACAGCTCTTGACTTTAACATGTGTTTACTTCCTTACTCCATATTGAGATGAGCACCAGCTTATGATATCCCACCCTTCCATGCCTGCGCTTTCAGGGAAAGGAAAGGGAAGTGTGAGGAGAGAAGGGAAGCTGAAAGGTGTACAACTGATTCCCAGTCTAAACCATCAGGGACAGGGCTGCAGGGAATGTCCTCGTGTGTGTCTGCTCTGCAGTTCGGACATAGTCACTGTGACTGCTCTGGGTTATCTGTCCTGATGGCAGATTACTCTGTTGCTGCCTCAGCTGAAAGAGTTTTTTCTGTTTTTGTAGAAGCTAAACCATGTCCAACACTAACCACACCGTAAGGATGCAGAACTAGCAATAACATCATGGGGCAAGCTTGCAAAATTATTTGTTTGCTGATTCCTTCCCAAATAGATGTGAATTCTTTGAGTGAAAGATGAGGTAGAAACATGATGCTTCAGTATATAAGCCAAGCTGGGTCATTTATACAGGGCATGTGCCTCCACCTGCATCCACCCTGTGCTTCCTCGTTAACCTGCATCCACCCTGTGCTTCCTCGTTAACCTATGCGCATAAATAAAGCAAGTTTCATTGGAGTTTTGGCAAGCCTGGCTTTCCCAGCAGAATGTCTTAATATGATTTTCCCTTGCACTCCTTCCAGTAAGTGCACCCACTGGAAAGAGAACAGTCTTACAAGGAAAGGGAGACAGCAGAGCAGCAGTCTCTTGAAATACTTCTCCAAACATGCCCTCCAATGACCAGAAAACTTTTAAGTGGGGAAATTTTGAAACAAGAAGATGCAGCTGACAAAGATCAGAGGGGACATGCCACTGTAAAGGACTGCCAGAGCAGAGAGTACTGGGAATCAAATTGATGGCCACGCTGAATCTTCTGTAGAAAGTGAAGGTTTATTGATTAAAAAACTCTAAGGCAGTACTATGATGATATAGAAAGGCGTGTTAAAAGGTAATGCTGAACACTGTAAAAGGCTATATATCTCAACTGGGAAGTAATCTTTCTAGTAAAGGCTGTGAAATTTCTTTCCTTTCAGAAGGTGTTTCCTTTGTCTCACTTACTAAACAGAAATGTCTGCCCATCCTGAGACAAGAACCATCAAGCCTGTTGCTACTTAATAAAACAATTAGGCAACTGATACTTATAGAACTCTTAGTATCTGGTCTGTCGTACCACAAAATACCTTTTAGGAGGCCAAGTCTGAAAAGTACCTAACAAGGGATTTTTTTGTTTCCCTCCTTTTCTCACTTTCCTTCTGTTTCCTGAAAGTATTCTATTATTTAAATATTTTACAAGATAGGCAGTGTTCTCTCACAATTTAAACCCTGGTGAAAGAGCATTAGAAAAAGTGACAAGACTATCGTTCAAAGGAGAGGGTCACACTAGTGGCTTGGTACTTGATTTTAATGACAAAGATTGCATCTGACATTTAATACCCAGCATCTTTCAAGAAATATAGTGAAGTGCTCCACCATTTTGACCTTTTCTTGGGTCTTTATTTCTGATTGGCCCATCCATCCCACTCTTTCCTAGGCATTATAACCCTATCAATCAAGGAAATAGAGATTACAGTCAGCTGTAAAACAACACACATTTAAAGGAGGCACCATTAAGGTTTTTAGGCCCCACATCTTCTGCAGCTTAGAATTATTATAAATAGATCAGTAGAAGCTATTTCCCTTTCTTATTCTTCTCCAACCTCTTGCAACAAATTAAGAAAAGAGTAAAGTCTTCAGGATTGGCAAAGATACTGTGGCCACAGCACCTAACAACATCCCTAGACAACGGGTTTGCATGAGAACAGATTTGGCATGACTAGACTGAAGATGTTCAGTGAGAGGCTGAGATTTTTGCTCTTTTCCAGATCAATGTTTGTGCTATGGCTTTGTTTATCTCTCTCTTGTTCTCACTGTCTCTCTGCTCCCTCTGTGTATATTTTGGGGGGAGGGCAGGTGAAATCTAAATAACACTTTAAAAACATGCACCTGTAAAAGACATTAATCAGTAACATGTAGTTCATCAGTGGCACTTTTCAGCTGCAGATCTCAAAGCACTGCTCAGAAGTGGGAAGGAGTATTTTGAGGAATGCTCTGTGTTTGATCGAGAGGCCACTGTGGAGCGAGGGTTGGAATCCAGCGTTCCCCATTCCGCATGTGGAGTGCTCCTCCCTAGGAACCAAAATCATTGCTCCAAATGCACGGGTAAAGACACCCTTTTGGGCTTGTAGGAAGGTAACAGAAAAAGATGGGGAACACTATAGAGCACTAACTGCATCTTCTTTAGTCACAGTTGCTGTATTTTCTCAAAGAAACAGTGATTTGTATACTGCAATTCAAGGCAATGACAAATACATCAAGGAGTTTATGGCCACTAGTGACTGACATCAACTCTGAATTATGTCCTGCAGTGACCAAACTCTTAGCCGTGTTACCTGAGATATATGAAGTACCACTGAAGTTGCCATATAGTTAATGCAACAGCAAACAGTGCACTGTTCAAGCAGCTCAGCAAAAAAAATGGATTACATTCATACAAAGGAGAAAAGTAAAGCAAAGAAGATAAGAAATGGACAAATACGAACTTCAGGGAAGGCATTTTTCAAACATGTATATACAGCTATAAAAAAAGCCTGACTGAAAAGCTTCAATATGAAATGCAAAAAAAAAAAGAAAGCCCATGCTTTTCATTGATGCTGACACAGAGTCAGCATTAGCATGTACATGCCAGGGATACAGTTTTGTAGCAAGGACTTTATTTGCTCTGAAGTGTAATCATCTACTACAAGTGGGTCTCAAACATCTTGTGAGGTTTAAGGAAGCAGAGTAAGTTGTATGAGCAGACTGCAACATCGAATGAGAACAGGATGCAGTTAAGACAAGGGGAGGACCGACTGAATGGAGAGAGAGTTATTTCTCCTCAGCACTCCCCATGTCACTAAGTCTTTACTAGTCTGGTAACACGACAGTCGTAAACTCTTGCAGAAAATGCCAATATTGCTTACTGTATCTGTTTTCCTTCTGAGCTAGGGTAAAGGTTCATTAAGAATTATTTTTGAAACTTGAATTTTATTAGGAATCTAGTTCTTCAAAACTGATCTGTTTATGGAAGCTTATTAGTTTGTATAAACTTTTCAGCAGGAAAAAATTGTAGAGTTCAAGTTTTTGAGAGTTCGAGAGTTTCAAAAGTTCAACAGCCACAGCATTGTACATAGGGCACTTAGCTGAGATATTGGAGTTCTTAGCTCAAGGGTGTTAACCTTGCTTCAAAAATAGTCTTGAACTTAAATTATGGAGTACAGACTAATCCTTGGTGATGTATTCTCCTCCACTTATCCTTCTCCACCAAAAAAAGTAAACAACCAAACCCCAAGAAATCAAACCCAAAAATCATTTTACAGAAACCTTGATTTCATCCCTATGAGGAATGGAAGGAAAAAACAAATGTGCAAAAAATGTTATGGGATGAGAATTCCCAGGCCCATTTTGTGGAGGACGAAATCAAAGCAGGTGAGAAAAGCAGCTTTCCCAGAGCTGCAGTGTAAACTCCTGACAGATGGAGGGTTAAAAAAGTAGGAGTTTTTACTAAAACTCGCAGCACAGGGCTCATTTTTCCAGGGAACATATTTACTGTCAGTCAGCCCAGTGTTTGCACTAGAGCTTTCCTCACAGAGTACCTGTACAGACAAACCATCGATTTCCCCTAAAGTTCCCTCTGACCCCTCTGCCCGTGGTGGGAGTCCCTCCAGGAACGGGATGTCAGAGGGACACTGGGCTCCCAGCCATATGCAATGAGGACAGAGAATAGACACAATACTGGTGTAACTTCTCCAAGCTGTGCATGTTGGCAGGAACAAATTGGGTGGCACCCTGTCTGGGACGTGACAGGACCTCAACACATGCTCTGGCCGGGCCCCACTGATGAAGGTTGTGTAGGCTGCTGAAGTCCCCTCCACCCCCTACCATAGTGCCTTCTGCTGCTGTTCTCCCTCCTGACATTTCACGGGGCTTTCTTTAATCAACACATATTCTTGGAAATTTGTCTTGACATCTACCAAATGGGGAATCGCCCGTATGCTAGTACCAGCTCCTGCTCATGTCCCCAGTTTGTAACTGGATCTAACAGATTTCTGTTGATTCTTTCTGTCTTGCTGACTCCCACCTTCTTTCTCCCTCTTTGGCATCTGTGGTTTTCCCTCCCCTTCCAGCTTGGACTTGTGGTACTGGTGGGTTAAATATGAAGGGATCTTGTCCTGACTGAAAGGCATCCCTTTGAAATTCATATGACCTAGAAAGAACAGAGTCATTTCAAAAAGGATATTGGTTGAGCAACACTCTTACTCTGATCTGGAATGTATTTTGAAGCTTTAAGAAGTATTGATAATTAGATGCAAAATTTGTTTGAAAGGCTTATGGACTAGCTTTGTTTTAACCTGGTGGTGCCAGGAAAACCCCTGTAGGTTCTAGGCTTTGTTAAAAGCTATTGGTTATTCAGATTAACTTTGTACAAGCTAAATATATTGTCAAATGTCACCAGTTTGTGGAGTGCTTGCTTTGATTCTAAATTCCTGTACTTCAACATTAGAAAGAAAAAAATACTTAATCCGTATTTGGCAAGAATTTTACATGTTGTTTGGGAAGGCTATTTGATTAAGAGGAGATTCGGATATGTTCGGTGCTGCTCAATGGCACCTTATTCTCCATTCCTTTCATTGCCACTGTGTGGCTTATTGTTGCTGTCTGACTTTCATTGGCCATTACAAGAACCTTTTTGTGCATGTTCTGTTCACAGAACAAATGTTCTGGTTGCTTATTCACTTCTCAAGGTGAGGGCAAATATCTTCCGAAGTTCCAAAAAACATCACAGTCTTCAACTCCAAACCCTTTCTGTCTTCTCTCTCTCTTGCTGCTTTACCTCCAAGGGCTATCTTTTTGTTATTACATTGCTTACTGTTCCCTATGGTAATAACATCTTAGTCCCTTCCATATAAAATCTGAAGAGACGTTGAAACTTCTCTTGACCTTTAGAGAGGTTCTGCCTTTTTCCTTTTCAATTAAAATTCTGCCCTAGTGCTGTAACTTTGTTTTCTGAGGAATATTTGTTTGTTCATTGTTGCTTTTATATTTTCTGTGTTTCTTGGTTTGAGCTGTTTGCTGTAGATGGTTTTCAGAGCATTGTTTTCAGAGTGGATAAAAAAAAGTAATCGATACTGTGAGTGACATTCCTGTCATGAAAGTTTTTTTCTCAGGGGAAGGTTTATGCAGGTTTCACTAGAAAAGGGACTTAGTATAACAGTGAGATGCAAGTTAGTCACAAATTTTGGTTAGAAATTCAGGTAATCTGGAATTTGCTGAACAACTGGATCCCCTCATCCAACTGTGTTTGTTACCAGCTCCCATGTACTTCACTCTGTGCTTTTTGAGCCGCAGCTGTAGCGAGCTCAGCATTCACCCTAACACTGAGTTAGAAGTCCATGATTCAGCCTTTTTAGGCCTCATGCTTCCTACATCTTGGGTACTATAGCTCCTGCACAAGTGTCCTGGGCAAGGGAAAGCCTTGGCATGGGGGAGCGACAGCATGCCTACGCACCCCCAGAGCAGGGACAGTGGGAGCTTTCCCTAAAACACCGCACAGGAAAAAATGTTGAACCTCCTTTGATGATTCTGACAGCCACAACTAACCCAGCATGTCCCAAAGGAGAAGGTTGCCTGACCTTTCGGGCAGTGGTCTCTGTGGAGCACAGACCCTTGTAGCCTATATAATATTTTTCTTCATTCACCTTGTTTGGGTTTTTGTTTTTTTGGTTTTCTTTTTTTCTTTTTTTTTTTTTTAAACCACAACATAATTCATTTGAAACACTCTGGGACTTGATAACACTCAGCCTTCAGGCTCATGCCTGAGAATGCACCTAAGCATAAACTATTGCACAATATTTCAAGCCCTGTCTGGTCTTACTGCTTAATAAAATTAACATTGTGATATGAACCAAAATGTCTTGAAGTGAAATTGCACTTTTTCAAGAGTCCAGCTGAAAGGAAAAAAAAAAACACCCAACAAAAAAAACAAACAGGTCTTTATGAGTGAGGTAGAATATAACTCTCTTTTATCTCAAGGCTTTCTTTTGCCTTTTTACAAGCCAGCAACTTAGTTGCTTTTTATTCTGTAAGTAATGTGAGATGCCTTTTTATACATATTCTGAGTCGTTTCATCATTCAGAAGCAAAGCAAAACCAGAGAGTTGCATGTGTTTCTGGATTTTATCTTTAATGAAAAATAACTTTTCTCCTTTTTTTTTATAATGTCAGCAGTAAAGGAATAGAACAGTTCTCTGAAGAAAATACCTAGGTGATGGGAATTTCTCTGTCACTCTGTTCTTAAAAAGTTCCCAAAATAAAAGTGATGCAGGAGTTCCACAGTGCTGTCTTGGTGACAGAACAGGGAGTGTCTGCTCCTTTTACTTTAAAATGTGTACAAATACACACCAGCACATAAGGAAACCCTAAGCCTACGATTGTAGTGACAAGAAGTGCGAGAAAGACTAACTGAAGATGCAGAGCCATACAATGTCAGTTAGACTGACAGGAAGGCTTGAGAACTAAAGGTGGTAAAACACTTGTGTCAGGCAGCTTATTTGCTCTTTTATGTCTGGAGGAATGTGGAAAAGCTGGCCTTTAACTGGAGAAGTCAGCCTGTCACAGGGTCCAAGTATACAGACTTCTGCAGCTCAAGAAATTGTATTGGCTGCACAGAGACAAGCCATCGATCAGGCAAACACTTTTCCACATGAGTAACTTGCAACTGAGGTTACAGAACTTAATTGGTGTATAGTTTACAGCTAGCTTTAGGTCTTTACCTATGCTATGGAAAAATGCAGTTTATTCCTAGGCTAAAATTCCAAATGCGTGTTCATAGTTTTGGCTGTTTTTAATTTTTGAATTGAATGATCCTCTGTCTCCCCCAGATAAACAGTGATTACACTGCTTATACCAATTCTTGTCAAGACAGGAAGATTGTTTAAAACAGTCTATGTGATGATTAATACACTAAGCCCATGAGTGGTGCCATGGAGATTATTTTGCAAATGCACAAAATCTCCTTACAAGAAAAAGTCTGAGTCTGAAAGCAGATATTTATTAAGGTAGCTCCAAGGAGCCACGATGTAGTAACTGCTGAGAAACACAGATCAAAAAAGAAACAGAGGTCTAGAAGTACAACTGAATGAAGAAAAATAACACCAAGGGTATCCTTTTGTCAGCCTCGTATATGTTCTGGAATGAAAAAAGTGAATTTGAATCAAAATCAAAGACAGAGAAACTGCTGGGTCTGCTCTCTAAATGCTTTTGAACTGGCCTAAGCATGCCTCACTCCGGGCTGGGAAACATGTATGCACTAGTTTGAGGATTTCACAATTACGAAAACTAAGGAGCCTTTTGTTTGTATATTTTGTTTAGTTAAATGTAGCACCGTACACATCTTGTCAAAAAGGGGTTTGAGCAAGTCTTTACGTAGTTTTAAAAGGCAAGTAAACAGACAGACACTGACTGGTTTATCTCTCCAGCCAACACACTAGGAAAGCAAACTTACTTCCTTCTAGGTATTACTTTTTAATTGGGTTTTTTCCAGTGTAAACTCTACAAGAATATCTTCATATGGGCCTGCTTGAGTGGGTCCAGTAGAAGTTCTTGGTCACTATTTGTGGGAGATGCCATGCCATGGAAGTCATCTTCTGTAAGTTATCCTTTCTGCATTATCAGTATCCACCCCCAGGCCTGGGGACAGAGGAGCAACAGGGCAGTCAATGCAACCATCCCAGACTGCTAATACAAAGTGGATATAAAAGGTACAGTTTCCACAGTGGAGAAGAGTCAGATGTGAATAGCTTAGAAAAAATCAAAAACATTGGACAGAATGAAGAAAAGAATTAGGTCACTGACTCTAAGCCAGGAAAAAATACACACAAGAGGAAATTAGAACAGCAGAAGTATTTTATATTAGCTTATCCAAAGATTTAACGTGCATGGGCAGCAGTATGTTCTGTCTTCTGGAGAACTATTGTGGGCAGGAAAGATTGTTAGGAATTTCTATGTCATCTCCACAATGTAACCAGTCCTACCCAACAAATTACATATGTGGCAGTATACGTAGGATATGAGATATCCTTTAAGCCTGAAAGCCGAATGCTGGACTCAGCCTGGTCTAGTGGAAGATGTCCCTGCCCATGTCAAGGAGGGTGGAACTAGGTGATCTTTCAGCTCCATTCCAAATGAAAGCATTCTATGATTCTATTATAAGTAACAGCTTGTAGAGGCCATTCCCTGGTGCTTGAAGGGTAATAAATGATTGGAAACAATCTGCACAGTGTTACCAAAGGAAAATTGTGTTTATCCAACCTGATTGAAGCCTGTGATGAAAGACTGTTGATAAAGGGAGAGCAGTAAAGATCACTACTTCGATTTCAGTAAGGCTTTCAACATACTCTTCCACGGTGTCCTCGTAGCTGAGGAGATGTGAACTATATGGATGGACACAAGGTTGATGGGAAAATCTGCTGGACCATTGGGCTTGAAGGGTTGTACTCGATGATCTGAAATACAGCTGGTGGTCAGTTATGAATGTGTTCCTTGAGTCAGTACTGGGATAATACATCTAACATCTTTATCAGCAACCTGAGTGATGTGAGGAAAGGCACTCTTAGCATCCTCATGGTTGACATCAAACTGAAGGAAGCCACTGACACACTGGAGGGCAGGGCTGTCATTCAAAGGGACCCAAATTCTGGAGAAATGAGCTGGATGGAAAGTCATGAAGCTGACACAAAGGCGAACACAAAGTCCTGCACCTGGGATGGAATAACCTCATGGAACAACAGAGGCTGGTAACTCTCTGGTTGGATAGCATCTCTGCAGAAAATCTTCTGGAGTGCCAAGGTGGACAAGCTGAACGTGACTAAGCAGATTATTGTTGCAGCAATCGAGACTATCCATATCTAGCAAGAAGACAGCCAGCAAATAAAAGGCAGTGTTTTTTTCCCTTTACTTAGCACTCATGAGCTTTTATCTGCAATATTCTGTATGGTTTGGGTCCCTTCCATACAAGGCAGAGAGTTCTCTGAAGGGCCAGTAAGAGGATAATGGGTCTAAAGAATAGAGAAGGAGAGGCTAAAGGGGCAGGATTTATTTGGGTAGGGAAAAGAAGACAAAAGGGGACCATCCTCCACTGCCTAAAGGGGATCATAGAGAGCAGTTCTCAGAGGTGCACAGTAGAAGAACAAAATACAGTGAGCGCACATACTTCTGAAAGTGACATTTCAATAAGGGTAGTGCAGCACTGGAAGAGGCATCCCGAGAAGTAGAGGGATCTCCTTCCTTTGAGATGCAAAGAACTCACCTGTACAAGGCCCTGAACAACCTCGCCTAACTTAGGAAGTTGGCCCTGCCCTGAGTGGGGAGGTTGGACTAGGTGATTCCCTTCTGACCTAGATATTTCTATGGTTCTATAATTCAAAATGCTATGTTCCTAAAAAGCCCAAATCCCATCTCATACATGAACTCAGCCTCTCTGGCCTGACTGGTAGATAAACTCTGCCCATAGCTAGTATCTGGTGATTATGGGAACGTCCATGCTTTTGGGAAAAGCAACTCCTATAACGTGGTTGTAGCACTTCAAAGGCAGTTTGAATTCACAACTCTTATCTTTCAGGAAATATTCTAACCCCTGAGCAACTCACCCCAGTTCAAAGGAGAGTTGTTCCACAATTCATTTTCTGAAGCCTCTGTTGGAACAAGTCAATGTACAGGAAAAAAGTGAGAATCATATGGCCAAGAGAACAAGCAAGTAGGGACGGACTCAATAGCTAGGATTAAGGCATTGAAGGCAGTGAAAAATAACTGTTGACAATTAGAAAAGGGGAAGATCAGAAGGTGTCCGCTCCCCAGCATGTTCACGTGTTTTACGTGTGAAATTCACTAACTAAATGATCCAGGGAAAACAGAAAAACACCTAGATCTTCTCCTCTAGTTGAGATAATTTTTGCATCTGCTCACTGGTCAATAATAGGGGAAAGAAATAATAAGGGGAAGAAATAATAAGAGAAAGAAAGCGATAACTTACACTGAAGAGACTGGAGAATTGATTTCTGTCCCTTTTTCAGGCATAGACTGTCAATGGCATACAAGGCCAGTACCTCAAACAGTGAGCACATACAAGAGCCCTTTGCTTCACACGCTGAGATCTAATACAGAGAACACTGGTCCACTTCCAAGTGTAACTGGAGCCAGTGTGAGCTGTGTTGTGAACACAGGCTACAGCTATTTTGTGTTCCCAGGACAACTCACTGGTCCCAGGATCAAATGCATGGAGCACCTCTGTCCATATTGTTCAGGTCAGCTTCCAGAACAGCATGGACTTCTCCACAGTGTCTACAGGGACTAGTTCCTGGCCCAGTTTGACTCCTGTGCACAGGAATTGTCAAAGAGAAATTGGCATGGAGCAAAACCATGTCAGGAATTGTTCTAACAATTCAGAACAGGGTTTGAGTAATCACCAGAACACAAGGCTTAAGGCTACACTTGGAACAATGAGAAAAAGTAAGATATTGAGTAAATGGTTGTGATGCAAATGCTGTCCTCCTCACTTATTAAACATAGCTTTCCTGTGCTACCCTTCCAAATTCAAATCTTCCCTCTTTCCTTTCTTTTCTGAGCTGTTGAGTAGTTATGCAAGATAAGACCTCAGTGTTCTACTTACCAAAATCAGTAAGATCCCCCATTAATTCTCCTGCCTGTCCTCTTTATCTGTTGTGGCATTTTAAACTTCTTTTCCAAACTCTTTGTGTAAGGGCTCACTTCATCTTATATTTTGTAGCCTGAAACCCAGTCAGAACCCAACCCAGGCCAGAACTGCTTCTTAATAAGTAACACAGATTGTAAAAAGTGATAACAATGTTTGTGAACAACTGTGTTTATTTTTAAGACAGGTGTGTTGCTTTAAATTTTTCATTCCTTTAATTTACACTTGGCTGCGTCTCTCAGTTCAGGAAGTCTGACTTCAATATTTTTAACGCTGATTTTAGTCATCAAATAGGAAAAATCTTACAATTCCCTAGTTCAGGGGATCTAGGTCTGAATAGTGATTGAGGTATCTCTCTGTTGTCTCTAATTTGTGCAGTTTTAGAAACAATTACTTCAGGCAAAAGGAGAGGTCCAGAAACACCCACTTCTGAGTGTCAGGCTAACAGACCTTAAGCCTTTATCCTGCCTCTAGTTTTTCCCAGACCATATTCCTCTTGGAGCTGGCACAGGCCCTGGTACAATGGACTACTTTAAGACTGTGTTACGTCTCGTTTGTGCTAACCTCCAATAAGTAAGCTGATAGGTCAAACATATGTTGAATAAAGGAGTGCCATTTCTCTGTAAAAGCCATATTTGACTGTAACTGTAGACCTGTCAAAATTCAGACATTGAGCATCCTTGTTTCTGCTCCGCAATTTCACATACTGGCTAGGAAGCCTGAGAAATCAAGCACAAAGCTCCCCAATGCCTGGTACACCACAATGGAAGCGCATTTTTCACTCAGTCAGAAATGCCCCATTCTGAAAGAAGAATCTTGCGTATGTATGGCATAATGGAAAATCCTTTTATCATGAAAAAATGCCAACATTTTGCTGAAAGGAATTTCCAAAAAATGTGTTTGGGAAAGTGGAAGTAAATCTCTAAAAAATCGTAATCATCCAGTCTGCCAGCTGCTGGGGAGCCAAAGGCGTTGTGAGCCAAGTAGCTGGAGAGCCATCAATTCAGAGAGATTAGGAATGTGTCAACCTCAGAAACTGGGAATACCAGGAAGCCCTTGAGCAGGAGAAACCAGGCAGCTCTGCAGGCCTAGCTGGCAGAAAGCATTGGCTTCTTTATCGTCAACATTTTTTTCAGCAGAAAATACCTTTCAGCATATTATCAACAGAATCTAATTCTCAGAAACCCTAGCAGTGACACTACTAAGTCATCCTAACTCTGCCAGATGTGAACATCAGGGAGGATGGAGCTCAGCTTCATTAAGAAAGGGGTGCAGAAGGCTGGGGGAACACACATGTCTCTAAGAAAGCAAGGTACTGCCTCTAGGTCCCAAGTGCTCTTTACTATTTATACTATAGCAGAAATCACTTCTCAGTAGCAGGTAATTTTTTTGCAGAGACTAAAAGGACCGTGACAGAACAAAGGATGACCTATCTTATTCTATTGGCAGCCCAGGCCAGAGAAGTCTCCTCTAGGAGGAGTCAATCCAGCACCTCCTACAAGGTCAGAGGCCCTTTGCAGATCATGATGCACTGAACAGTGAGGTGGCCTCACTACAGAAGTTTAGGGCATTCACTGCTCCAGGTGGGGCTGAATGAACTGCTGTAGAACAGCGGAATAATTGTAACTTTATTCAGATTATATCCTGTTGTAAAGCTTGTGAGCTTCTATGTCCTTGTTTCCTTAGTAGAAGTTCCCTTGCTTTACAGATTGACTCAGAGCTGTTAGAAGGTCAAAGCATTCTTTAGGCTTAGGGACAGTGAGAGCTTGATAAGCGTGACTGCAGGAGGATATTTTTTTCTCAGCCCAAACGGAGGCCAAACCAGTTTTGTTGGAATCCTAGACCCACTGGGTCCAAACTTAGTTGTCACGGTAAACTGCCAAGAAGACAGAATACCAATGACATTGCTTTAGTGGGATAGGACACAGATTTATCACGTACGATCACAACAGGAGCAAGTCCTTCAAGGCTTGCTCTCATCTTCTTTCCTTCTGTTTGACCCTTCATCCCACTTTCTCCTTTCTCTCTGGCCCTTGATTCTCTCTAGACGTCATCTTCTAAGAACTTCAAGAACTGATCTTTATCTCCATCTCACAATGTCTCTGTTCTTTCTATGGTTGCAATCTCTCTGAATTCACATTATCCCCCATTTTAGGCCAAGGAAAGGCCTGAAGCTCAAAAATCAATAGGGAAGTGCAAGAAAAGTAGCACAATCCAGACCTAGCCACAGGCAGCTCCTTTTATCTTCCTGAGATGAAATGTCATTTCTGTAGCAAGTGCCTTTTCATTTGGAATCCATCTTTTCAGTGATGAAATAACACTTCTGAAAGCACCACATCAGAGAGGATGGTTCTTTGGGGATACAGTGATAATAAGCATAGCAAGTGACAGAGGATAATCTCAGCAAGCATTTAGTAAGGTAGGAAGCACAATACCTATTCAACCTTTGATGAGGTAGAAACTTTCAAACCGGGATTAAGTCAAATCTCTAGCAGCCATGTTATCTCTAAAAAAGGCAGCCAGCTGCTGGGGCCTATAAAGAGCTACCATAAGAAATTCAGACACTCCAAAAGGCTCTGGACTTTTTTGCTCCAAAAAGGTTTATCCTGGACAAAATACTAGTATGAAACTAATTTCAATTATTTTCCTCAGAGTTAATAGCTTCCCATTTCCAAATCCAAGGCCAAAAGTTCTCTGCTCTTTGAATCAATAAGATCTCACTCTCAGCATTTCATCTTCCTGAAAGATCCCGTGGCAGTACTGCCATCCACAGACTTAAATTCTTTGAATTCAAGTGGCTTTGCCCCGAAGCACATATAATCCCACAGTTGTTATTAACATGATGAGTCATAATAAGGACTTCAAATTTTGGAAAACCAAAATTCCACTTTTTTCCTCTTTCTTAAACAACTAGGAGGGACACATCTAAACTGAAAATAAGTGGAATAAAAAAAAAGTTTTACTGTAAATGAGCAGTTCTGCCTCAGCTACCATCAAGCATTATGTTTCATTGCTAGAGTCATGTAGCACACCTGCGCGACTTATGTTTCCTTCTAATTTGTGCAATTCCTGGAAAATAAAATGCCTCATTATGTTCTGCAATACGGTAGGATTTCTGTAAGATGCCCCAAAGTATCTAATCATCACAGTACTTTCATTTCACAGACATACACAGAAGATATTTAGCTTTTGGCTTTTAAAAGAACAGTTGGCATTCACAATTTAAAGTATTTCTATTGTTTCAGCTAAGATGATTAATAGAAAACAACTGTTATCTGGCAGATTGCATTTAAAACTGTACTATTGAACACATCCCCAACTACTATGAAACAAGAAATGTACAAGGAATATATCATTAAATATATTTCAGGCAGGGAAACATCTGCTAAAATTTAAGACAGGTAATTTTGTAAAGTTCAAGTAATACTGGTAGAAAATCCACCCATTTTGCTAAATCTGTCACTTTGAAAATGGAAAGGTTTTTCTCTCACAGTCGAATAGATCTAAAAGTAAAACAAAAAATGCGCGTAGTCTTTCTTTGTGTGCTGTGAAGAAAAGATGTACTTTGTGATCGAGTTTGGAAACCAATGGGAAAACTCTTTAAATACTGATTTAGCCATCAGAAGGACAATTTACAGATACAAATATGAATACAGTTGTATCCATTGTTCTTGAGTTTATAGTTTTATTGGCCATGAACCCAGCTTACACCAAAACAGAATGCAAGCACAATTTAAACCTTTATTTAAAACCAGGTGTGGAGTGCCGCAGACTTGTCAGCTGCCCCACATGGCGGGGGCGAGGGGGGGATCCTGTGAATGGAGCCAGGAGATTCGCAGAGCAGAGGTGCTCAGTGCTGCCTTACGTTCCCTGATTGTGTCCACTGTCGTGTGTCTTAGAATTAGCACCTCCCTCACCCCAGTGACCTACTCTCAGTACAGAGAAGCAAGTGAGAATGTAAAGCGCAGGTGCAGGCTGCCGCTCCCTGCGGGTCTGGGGAAGGCTGGCTCTGGGTAGTCATTGCACCGTGTGTATTCCTGCTGCATCTAGGGACAAGCAGCATCATGGATGCATGTTTCTGGGGTGTGCTGTACATTGTTATGTGAGAGAGGCTTCAAGTACACAGCAATTGGCAGGAATTTAAATAAGACACTGAAGGGAATTAGCTGCAGAAAATTAATGCTAGGCGGACCCTTTCTAAACACAACGTGCCCAAACCCCTTGTCTGAAAAGCTATAAAGCTGAAAGTAGATATTCATAATGTTGAATTACACACTTGCATGCACGGTCTCTGCACCCAGCACATGCAAGCTGTCTCCAGCCCTCACACACAGGCATGCATACACTCACATGCAACACATGCACACATACACAGAGTCATGCGTTCAAGTGCACATGTAAAAGCATTCTGTTCACTTTTCCCTCATCACACATGTTAAATAGGTCAAAATAATGAAAGTATATACATGAGAAAGCACATAAACAGCTGTGCATGCCAGATATAGAACAAACATCTGAGTGTGAAGATGAAGGTCGGGATTACCATAAAACCAAACAAAAATACAAAGAAATTGCACTTCAGATTTCACAGTTTATCATTTGATGTTCCAGTTCCATAAGCTCATTCTTCTTTTTTCGCGTATGTGCGGTTAGACACATTTCTAGATATCCCATATCATATTTTCCCTATAGATATCATATTTTATTGATCTTCTACTCCATCTAAGTTTCAATTATAGTGATACTTCTTTAACAAGTAATGTATGCCACTGCTAGCATAGTAGTAGTCTGTACAAAATCTAACTGCCCATACATTATTTCTAAGTGAAAAGTTTCTGTTGTGGTATTGCAATTAAGGCAAAAAATAATGCACTACCAGGGGCATAAGAGGTATAACCAGAATCAGTAGGTATGGATACTGATTGACAAGCTATGGTAAGAAAAGTTGTGCTTTGCATAGGTTTATAAGGAATTTAAGAACTGGAATTTGAATCCAGAGAATGGAAATTCTTAATTGGGGTTAGTTGTGACAAGTTTATACCGCCAGATGTAGTGCTAGAACATTAGAACTGACAGAGAAATAATCACCATATTCACAATTAGTTGAATTTTCTTAGTTTGTTCCTGCTTACCATTTGTGAGCACATCTTCCTAGCTGCTCAGCCTCCAAACATATTGGAAGAATATCACACAAGAACAAAGGGAAGATGTTATGATTTATTAACAAAGTATTGAATGTGTGCATGCAGACTCGAAGTCTGAAGATGTATCACTCAAGAATTTTTGTGGGTGAGATTCTTGTATACCTCAATCTTAAAGCTCAGTATCTGCCATTAGCTAGACAGATCGTGTGTTAAATACATGCTTAGATTAAATTGTGCAGACAAATTCAGTTTTTTGAAGCCACCATATTGAGACATGTGTAAGTACAGATAAAATAATGCTCTAGAATTTAAAAATAGTAATTTAATTTCAGGTTTTTTATCATTTTGGCAGCGGACAGAAGGAGTGGGTGAGATAGCATTTGATGACAGAGTTATTACCCAGAACTGCAGTTAAGCTACGTAAATAATTCATCTCCACACCAGATACGTCTTTCTGAAAATTTACTGCATGTCTTCCCTCTGTGACGAACGTGTTACACATCATTGTTTCAATGTTAATTGCAGTGGAGACCAGATAGAGCTCAGAGTGCCTACTGTGCAAGTGAAAATTGTTTGCCCTATTCAAAATCAGTAGTGCTTGACATGATAAAGGCTAAATACCATGAAGAATAGTGAATGGCTTTCAGTCTTTAGTGCTGATAAACAAGTTTATTGTTTCTATTGTTTATTTTCAGAATTAAAGCTAACCCATTCTGTTAAACCTAGGTATAAGTCAGTCGGTTGCTATATGTAAAGGAAGAAACTATGTCAATTAGACCCACAGGAGAAAAAGACCAAAGAGTATTTAATCCATTTGGCCCTGAAAATAAGTTGTTCATTGGACAGGAAAATTATTGAGTAAGCGTAAGGAGCATCTCTGAGTATTGTTCGTGATTTTTCCTCTGAGGCAAAGACAGGAAAGAGATTTTGAAATTATTTATTACACTGGAGGTTTATTTGGGATTGTTGAAAGCAAAGTGCTAAGTAAGTGCTGGAGAGACAGGCCTCCTTTCGTCTAAGTACAGAAGAGACCTGGTGAGCCGCACTTCATGCTTGCTATCAGCTATAGAAGGACAATGAACTAGATCTGCAGGCAGGCTGAAATGAAAAAGCCGCAGTCTTTGGTTTTTCACAAGCCAAGGGTAGAGGCCCAAACGTGACACAGCACCCACAGTGAATGAGAGGGAGAGTCAGATGCCTCACTCTTGCTGAAGGAAACACATTACTGTATGGCAAGAAAAAAAATAATTTTACGATCTTGGTCTGTCTGTTGTAGTCCAGTTGCAGAACTGAGTGTGCAACAAATCTGTACAGCCCTGTAGGTAACATTGGAAAGACACGAGAAACATCTGAGTGGGATAAAGCTAACTGAATTCACCACTGGAAGATCAGGGCTGCTGTTTTGCAAAAACACTCATTTTTAATCAACCCTTGGATACTCCTGTACTGGTGTCCCTGCCCCAGGTTCCCCGTTTCTCAAAAGAGTCCTGCAGCCTTTCTATGCACTTGCCCTGCTGCTCTTGATTTCCTGATATTGCACACATGGGCTGCCATGCGAGTTGGTGATCATCCCCCTTTTGAATTTCTGTCCTCTCTTCATGTGAAAGGCAGAGAAGGCAAATGATACTCGGAGTTGAAACGGAAGCAGCAGCTTGCAGCAGCTGCACACAATAGAGATCCTAATAGCAAATAGAAATCGTAGAAATAACCATCATCTCACCATTGCTAGAATACAACAATAGGGAGCGATTCAGTTTGGGATACAATAAGAGAACGTGAATAGCACTGTTACAGCAGCATGATACACATGGTTCCTATCTCAGCTATGTTAAGAAAATATTGTAATGCTATGAGGTGTTAGGTTATTTTCTCAGAGCAAAGGAAGAACTGGTCTCCAGAGATATTTTCTAGGGTTATCCTCCCCACAGAAATGTATTAGAGGAGAAAGGTTATTTTTCAATTTATACATCAGGCACTACAAATCCGAAGACAAAACCAACCAGCCTAACTGGGGCCAGAGCACAAAATCTGGATTTCAGGGAATCTGAAACTTGAAGTTATAAAAACCCAGGAAATTCTGAATTCTGGGCAAGTCCCCTTTCAGTTTTTAGTTGTGGTGATTTTGCAGCAGCAGCAAGAAATTGCCAGTCCTGTTATTTATGTGCACAGTTCCCTCTGAGCTAGGATGGGTACTTTTGGACTGAGCTTGCACCCATCAGTTTCAGATTAAAACTGGGGGATTTTCCTGAATTACCACCAGTATTTATAGGTGACTGCCATAAAGTCACTGCTTACTTTTGAATTACCGACTGTGTTCAAGATTGTAATCGGAGCCTGACACTCCTGCCATTCCTGTCTTACAGGTCATTAGGAAGGTCTTTCACTCACCCCTGTACACTAGGTTCTGTGTTATGAGCCTTATGTTTCAATACCACTTGCATACTTCATTTCAAATGCTACAGGGACCCATTAATACACAGTTTGTATTCCATAACATTACAGGACGTTTCTTTTCAACTTTTATTTTCCAGCTGGAGAGCATTTTCAATAGGATGGTTTGTAATTTTTTTTTCAGTTTGTACATATCAAGACATCATGGCACATCTGCACTTCATACTTCTCAGCAAGTGTTTTATGGAAATAAACACGATACCCTACAAGTGAAAGTCCTAGGGAAATGAGACGACAATGGACAGCTGTGTCCTGGATGAAAAACTTCTCGGGGAGGAGTTCTTTCTGCAGCCTTCCATCTCCCTTAACAGCCTCTAGGCACCTCCCCTCCACTGGACCCCTAGGCTTTATCTCTCTAATGCCTCAACCCTAACCCTAGGTGTGGACTGGGCCTTACCAAAGGACCTCCGGCTCTGGCCAAAGTGAATAACTGGTCAGCGAAAAATTCGTTTCACTTGGTTTTGCATCTCTGCTAGACCTAACTGTAAACCTGTCCCAAAGAGCAATTAGACTCCTCAGGGGAGAATACTTTTGATTGCTCAAACCTTCTTTTGCAACACTTCTTAACTGGACTCATAGGCTTTATCGTTCCCCTAACCCTAGAAGTGTCCAGAGCTTTAAACCCAGACAACCCGTGCCTTGTCCTAAATGAAAAATTCTTAAGGGAGATTAATTTCTGCTGCCCGAACCTTCTGTGGGTTGCCCCTTGGTAGCCCTTCTTCAGCTGGATCCCTAGGGTCTATCTTCCTCCTAACTATCATACCCCAGTCCTAAACCTAGACATTTGCTAAGCCTAAGACCAAGATCTCAAGCCACAAAAAAGCATTAATTGGTTTGGCAGCCTAATTGCTATCGTATTTCTGCAGCAGATCTAGGTATTTTCACTCTCCTAACTTCAGTCCCAACCATAACCATAACTCAGGCAAAGGCTAAGCTGCAAATTCTCCTCTGAGATGGTCTTTACCCGGGCTATCTTTGTGGTTTATTTTCTGGTGCATGGGACACACTTTTGGTAGGCTTGAGGTTAGGAGAGGGATAAGGCCCAGGACTTCAGTTGTGTTGGCATTGCAGAGAGGCTACCAAGGAAAGGTTTGGACAACAAAAAGAATTCTCTTCTGAGAAAATTTATGTCTGGGATGTCAGCTAGAGTCATGTACTAATGCTCAGCCCATGCCTAGGGTTAGAGTAAGAAAAGGGACAAAGCCTAGACATCCAGCTGGAGTACGGCTGCAAAGGCGCTGCCTAGGAGAAATTTGGGCAACAAAAGAATTCTGTCTTAATTCTTTGTTTGTTTGTTTTGGCCATGCCTGGATCTGTCTGGGGTTAGATCTGTGGCACTTCTAGGGAAGAGAGTAAGGAAAGGGACAAAACCTTGTGACACAGCTGTGATGGGGTTGCAAAGAGGGAAAGTTTGGGCAACAAAAAGAATTTTCCCTTCTTCATTTTTTCAGTGGGAACGGTGGTCTGTGGTAAAGGCTTCAGCCACTTTTAAGATTGCAGCTAATGCAAGATGTGAGACAAAGTCTAAGGGTCCAGCTGGAGCAGGGGGCTGCAGAGGGGCTGCCTGCTGAAGGTCTGGGCAAAGAAAGGCCAAGGCTTGAGGTCCTTATGTGAAGTTCAGCCCTTAGCTATGATTAGGGTTAGGGTTACGAGAAAGAAAAAGACTCGGGTCCTGTTGTTGTGGGGTCACAAAGAGGTTGCCAAGGGGAGAGCTGAGCAACACAATGACTTCTCCCTGAGAGCTTTTCCACCTGGGCCATTGCTCAGGGTCTTGTGCTAAATCTCAGCCAACAGCAAGGTTTAGCTTTTATATTATATGTTTAAGTGATAAAGAAAGATTATAAAGTGACATAAAGACGCAGCAGATCTTAACACAATACATCAAATTAAATACTCATCTTCAAGAGAAATGTAAAGCTTGCAAAAACTTTTCTGTGATTATGAAACAAAAACTACTTCTAAGACATCTGTAATATAGCTAGAGCTGCTAGTGCACTTCAGAGTAGTTTCACTGACTTAGGAAGGATCAGGACCATCCTTGCAAGGATTTGTTTGAGGCCTGCTCCTATAGGCAGCTCTCACTGAGGAAACTAACCTGGGGAGAGCGTCAGCCTCAAATAATTTTGCTCTGTGGGGCTGAAAGCGTTTTCACACTCAGGATGCCACCAGATGAGACAGACCTCGATGCTCAACAAAGCTTGCTGCCACTGAACAGAGGCAGCCCCAGCCCTTCGCTCTCCACATCTCGCTGCAGCACCCACCTGCCTACTTCTCTGCAGTCTTCCTGTTGCCTCTTCAGTCCTCCCCTGAGCTGGACCAACTCAAGGACCCAGCAGAAATGCAGCCCAGCAAAAAAAAAATTGTAGAACTTTTTGCTGGATTAGTGAGATGAACTGGCTCACAAGACAGTGAAACAAGAGACGAAGCTGAGGAGCAGGAGGGAGATTTGGTGTCACAGCCAATGACTGCACGGAGGAAAGAGAGAGAAGCACAGATGGAAGGGCAGCATGGAGGAGCAGGATCGTCACTTTAGGATGAAGGAAACTATTTCAGCCACCTCATCTACTGCATGTTATGGGTTGCCTGTGCCAGTCAAAGAACAGCCCTGCTCTCCCCCCTGGCTCCAGAAGCTCCCTTCCCATGCCTCTGTTGCTTCTGGGCCATTGTAGCCTCCTAACCCAGACACAGGTGGGAGTTGTTCTCTGCATGTTGGAGAACGAGACAGCATTGTGCAAAGCCAAAGTAAAACCAGCGTGTCCCATGGAAGAGGGTAGCACGGCAAGGCCCCGGATGCAGGATGATAGCTGGTTTTGGTCAGCTCAGCACAGTGGTACGTGAGGCCAGAGATCCCGACCCAGGGACTCCCGCAGCAGTCTGCCTGCTACTCACGCCATTTCTCACTCTCCAACCTGTCAGCTGGAGAGACTGCTCATAGCTGGGTCGGTTTGGAGTCCTGAGCTGAGCTCTGCTTGGGCTGCACAGCAACTTCATAAGCCTTCACCTGATAGAAGACCCCATAGCCTCAGCCAGAAGAAGTTATAGCTAGGGCTGGAAAGATGACTGGAAAATGTGATTTCTATCTCCTGAATATGTCATGTTTGAGGAAAAAGGATCATCTGTTTAAGGCACACAAGGCAAAACCAAAATTATTTCATGGGGAAAGAATTCTGAAAAAAACTTCTATTTGGGAATTAGAGCCCTTCACCTTTCTGAAAGGGGTATTTGCATTTTCACTTTCCCCTTCTTGACAATGTCTTTTCAGACCAGCTACAGGGATCTATCTGTCTGTCTGTCAACTCCATTTTCCTGGTGGAAAATAGATTTTGCTTTTTCCTTGGGAAAACTCCCATTGTCACCTTTGCACAGAGGACAGCTTCTGCTGAAGGGCTGCTGCTGTGTGCGGCCACGCGTCTCTGCTCCTTGGCACCCCCGTCGCGTCCCCTTGCTGTGGGGAACGGATTGTACAGGGGAGAGAGGGCAGAAAATGGGGATGAGGAGAAGGAGGAAAAAGAAAGTGAGCCTGCCTAAGTTTTAACCTCGTATGGAGTTGTGCTGGGTCCATGGGGCTAGAAACTATTCTCAGATCCAGCAATACAGAACAAGGCAAAAAGTGTTAATGACTTTGATGGTGAAGTTCCCACGCTAATAGACTGGCTGTCTCCTGAACCACACTGCCTCCTGAACCACACTCCTCTGCCTCTCTCCACAGCTTTCACCACCTGATGATGACAGCCTGACCCCTTTCATCTGAAGAAGTTTACAAAGAGCAATGATGTTCGGACAGTATTTATATACTTCTTGTAGAGTATCTCAGCAGCTGACAACAAGGGGCCACAAAATGTGACCAAAGAACCCACAATAAATAATCCCTAGGACAACTGTTAAAAAGCTCTGGTTTATGGCATTTTGGAAGCAACCTTATCTAATAACAAAAACATTAAAGGTGACTTAAATAGCTCACAGTTCTCTGGAACATCTGGGCTTGTAGTCATTTATCACATAAACTATGAATAAGGCTAAATAAACTAAAAGTCCTCCTGTTTTCCTTTTCCTTTATATATAGCTTTTTCCACTGGAAGAGTACACTGCAGGCCCTTAATCACTTCTGCAATATCACAGATTGTCAGTTTTATTTAGCAAAGCAATATATATTTCAGCAACAAGGCTATGTGAATACATTCACATTTTATTTTTCTGTTTAACTAGGTGTTTTTTTTGGTCCCAAGTGTTTCTTGATGGATGAAGACTTTTCATGTGGAGGCTAATGCTGATTTTTTGGGTACTGACCAGCTAGCTCTGCTGGAATGCAGGTAAGATTTTTAATCTTATCTCTCTTTATGGAAGTTATTTTTTGTTTGTTAACAGCTGCTTATGCATTATAGTGATTGTCCTGTGCACTGAATCCTGTGGACAAAGACCACACGGCTACGTAAGTAAAACTGTATCGTGACACTTACATGCAAGGGGTTGATTACAGCTTCAGGGGAAGAAATTGTTTTGACATTTCCTAGCTTCTCACTTCCTCCGTTTGCAGTTTTGAATAACATCTCTGTTAACGGAGGGGTTTTTTGGGATAATTTCTGTTTAATTAGAAGGTGGAACAAATTGTACTGCATGCAGTGATCTCTTTTTTCCGACGTACATTGCCATCAGATATGCAATCCTGGTTTCCAGCCCTTCAAGTAGAGACCTCCACCACTTCATCTATAAGACTAAGTGTGTTGCTGGGTATCCTCGACTCAGGGTGATCTATGCCTTTCCCTTCCTTTCGTGAACGCCCTTGAGGGAGGACAGGCTGAGTTTCCTTTACATCTTTAACTGTGGCAATCAGCACTTTAGACTGGATCTCTGGGTGCATATATTACAATCTCTGATGAAAAAATTCTTTTTTTCTGGCTGACTGATGTGGCAGGGCCAGCAGTGCTTGCCACACAGAAATTTTCCTCTTGCCGTCCCAGACCAGCAGCAGCCTAGCACAGGGAGAAAATCTGTGAGTTAGAGCCATTCCTCTGCTGCACCAAAACCTCCCCAGACTCTCAAGTGCTGCTCCCAGGTCTCCACATGCACCAGTGACCTGCTGGGACCTACACAGCCCCCAGCCTGCCCACAAACCTGTTGGGACTGCCCTACTTTCTCCAGAATTTAACTGAGATCCCACCAACTAACCAAACCCCTCCTTCCACCAGTGGCCTGGGAATCTGTTGCACCTCCCCACACCATGGACTGCTTGCTCCTTTCAGAAAACCCTGCCTATAGATGTGACCACAAGCTGCTGATAGAAACAACATCTTACAGACAAACTCATTAGTAATTCTGCCGCAGGCACACGGCAAGCAGGAACAAAAAAGCCATGCAAGCTTGGTGTTCATACTCAGTTTGCTACTCCTCTCACCCCTTGGGGCAGCCAAACTGTGGAATACTCGTGTTTTGATCATCTCCACTGTACGAAACTGCTGCCTCCCAAGCTCTTCCTCTCCCTCGCTTTTCTCCAGACTTTCTAAAGTGAAAGTTTTGACTGATAAATGTTTAGATTTGATCCTTAACCTTAGTAAGTAGCCTCTGCAGCTCTGCTTGGCACCTAGAATTAACATTTCCCCAGTCAATTGCTCAACCATTGTTTAACTTTTAACTTTTTGACGTTATACCCAAAGATGCCTTATCTCCTTGCCATTGTTTCACTTCCTTCTTGACAGAACTTGCAGTTCCTTTTGATTTAAGTCCATCTTGGCAGGCAGAATTACATCCAAGAAGTGAAACGAGGCATGCAGTCCAAATTGCCTAACCAAACTGTGTAAGTTCCATATTCAGTAAGCAAAAAGAGCAAGATGCCTTTGGAAGCCTGCTGAAGGGCACCCAGTCCCTCTTATTCAGGCACATCTAAAGGGCAGTGTAGTTCACCAAATTGTGTATAAACTGGTAGGAAAGTGGCTGGCAAGCACCTCTATCTAGCTACCCAGTCTAATTCTGAAGCTGGGCGGTGAAAGGTACAGAGAAGGAAGTACCACTTACCCCTTTACCAGATAGGGCAGTGTGAGGGCAGTCACTCGGGAAGCAGGAGGCCTCTGCCCCAGCTTCCGTGCTGCTTTCACATCATCTCCCGTGCCTGACAGCAGTGCTTTAGTGATAGGCTGTTGCATGGACACCATGCAAAGGCAATTTTTTCACACTCCTGTGTATAGAGATTTTCATCTCTTCTTTACAAGCCAAGCCACAAATGCAGCCAGACATGTGTGAGTCCTGCAGCCAGCTGGAAAACACAACAAAGTGATCTTAATTTTATACTAGTAATTAGAAACATAGAATCATAGGTTGGAAAAGACCTCTAAGATCATCAAGTCCAACCATCCACCCAACAACAACATCCCTACTAAACCATATCCCGAAGTGCCACATCTACACGTTTTTTGAACACCTCCAGGGATGGTGACTCCACCACCTCCCTGAAAAGCCTATTCCAATGTCTGACCACTCTTTCAGTAAAGAAATTTTTCCTAATATCTAATCTAAACCTCCTCTGATGCAACTTGAGGCCATTGCCTCTCATCTTATTGCTAGTTACCTGGGAGAAGAGACCAACACCCACCTCACTACAACCTCCTTTCAGGTAGTTGTAGAGAATAATAAGGTCTCCCCTCAGCCTCCCCTTCTCCAGACTAAACAACCCCAGCTCCCTCAGCCGCTTCTCTTAAGACTTGTTCTCCAGACCCCTCACCAGCCTCGTTGCCCTTCTCTGGGCACGCTCCAGCACCAAAATGTCCTTCTTGTAGTGAGGGGCCCAAAACTGAACACAGTACTTGAGGTGCGGCCTCATCAGTGCCGAGTACAGAGGCATGATCACCTGCCTGCTCCTGCTGGCCACACTATTCCTGATACAAGCCAGGATGCCGTTGGCCTTCTTGGCCACCTGGGCACACTGCTTGCTCATGTTCAGCCGACTGTTGACCAGGACTCCAAGGTCCTTTTCTGCCAGGCAGCTTTCCAGCCACTCCTTCCCAAGCCTGTAGCGTTGCATGGGATTGTTGTGACCCAAGTGCAGGACCCAGCCCTTGGCCTTGTTGAACCTCATACAGTTGAGGAAGGCTGGATTACTGTGTCTACGTCGGCTGGGCTGCGGGACACCATGAATGCAAGATTAAGGCAGACAGGATCACACCTATGTAATCCATGAAATATAGCAGCTATCTCCTTTGTCGTATGCATTTGGCAACAAAGGAAAGTTTTTTTCTTAAAGTATGGGAACGGACTGCTATAACCAATATTGAATCTTTTCAGCTGAGTTTCTGAGGGACAGAAAAAAGATTTTCATAAGCTGGTCTGTTTCTAGTTATCTTCCTGAGGCTGTTGACCTGTGGTTTCCAGGCAGCAGCTGCTGCTGCTGCTTTTCCTTTGGTGGTATTTTTTAACCCAGCTATTTAAAATGTTTATGTGCACTTATTTTGTGCAGGCTCTTAACATTTCTCTGAAGAACACGAGTATGAGGCAAGAAACGGTTATTTCTAGCAGCTTATATCTCTGCTAAACTTCTCTGGAATTGCATGGGAGCAAGAAAAGACACACCTCTACCCCAAGGCCCTCTCCTTTCTGAACTTCAAAGCCTGTCATAAACAATAAAAATATTAAGAATTTTTTTTAGTGAAAAGGTGAGTGAACGCTTTATAAGTGAGAGTATAAGGCAATACGTATGTATATATTATGACATACATACACGGATTACCAGTATCCCCTGTAAAGGTTCAGATTTCTGAACTTTGTCAAGTAAGTGAATTTGACAAAAGTTTAGCTGGAAAGCAATGAATTATTAGCTGGTGAGCAACCTTTTAAAAGCTAAGTAGACTCCAAGAAAAATTGGAGATCACTACAAGAGTGCAAGCAGAACTAAAAATAAACCATTAGGTCACAAACACAAAAATTCTGAGAGTCAGTAGCCTGAGGTAGGCAGCAGGACACAGAACACCAACCACTGTACATGAAACACACTAATAGCTGCAGAGAAGCTGCCAATAAAATAGACCAGTGGCTCAGGGTGCGGGAGATTCAATCTGACACCATTCCAGGGATATCAGCATATGACTTCAAACACTGCATTAAGAGATAGAAAGCTTAATAGCCACTTTCTGATTTAGTACAATGCCTAGTGATAATATTCCTGAATTTAGAACTCATAAAATATCTGTTGCCTCCAGCCACAATATCTCAGTACTTTACTGAGATCAAACCCTTTAGTGAAGTGTGTCAAATAGGTCAGAGGCAGATGACAGTACATGAGAAGGGGCACTGCCTCCATAAAAACATTTATAAGAAAAAAAAATACAGAAGACCAGAAGAGATATATGGGAACACAGATATTCATGACTTTCACAGACATTTTCAAGCCTTCTAATTCTACAGTCATATATTCTATCCAATACTTTCAGAAATTAAAGTGAAAACCAGGCTGGCAAACATAGGCAGATGAGGAAAACTCAATAAACCTTCCAAGGATATAGGAAAAAATGGGTTACCACTGGTTTGGTTCCACTGCCTTGGCTTGGTAAAATAGTCAGGTAGGAAAGAGGGGTTCACTGGCCAGCTCCTCGAGACTGGCTATTTTGACCAGGGCAATCTCCTAGTAGAGAGAGCTGATTTCACTTCCAGATCTTTATTCCTTCAGGTGATGGTCCTATGCAGTAGCAAACAAGCATTTGAAGTGGCGATATTCCTTTATCTTGGAAACCAAACCTTTATCTAAAAAAAGTTGAGACTATTAACCTTTGGACCCTGAATGCCAGCTAGAAAATATTTTTCTGATTCATTTTGCTTTACTGCCCATCTTTGTATGAAAATTACTTAGGAGTTGAATATTTACAGCAGTAATGGCCTTTTGATGTTCAGTCCTTAAAGGGATTAAGTTATGAAAAATGGTTACCCTGAAAAAATGAGAACAATGGACCTTATTTATTAATTCTGTATGTTCTGTCAAATAACTCAGGGCTAAACCTCACCCAGCTGTGTTCGACTGAGGTCAAATGCAATAAAAGACTGATAATAAATACTGAATTGCTATAGGAGGATCCTATCTGATGGCCTTCTTACATGAATAAACTGAAGTCAAGAATACACTTTACACTAAGCATGTAGAATTTGGAAGTAGAAGTTTAAGAGATCGGTGGAGACTAATCTGTTATAGTTCAAAGCTGTTATAATTCAATGATCTTCTATATTTTTAAAGAAGACTCTACAAAACAAGGTCACAAAGGACATTCCTCGTTGTTCATTAAGCTACTATTTCCTTGTAGGAAATAGTAAGGCAAGGAGGAGTATAATTATTTTCTGCAAATCAACTGGGAAACCTATTAGAATACAATAAAATTCAAATGTGTGTTCTTATCAGGTCCTTCCCTAAGAGCTAAATATTTGCATTGTAACTGCATTATGTCAGATAATTTATTTCTAGGAAAAAATTCTACTCCTCTGTATTCTCTATGGATCATGACTGCAGGTTGTCTGCTCTTCTGCCATGTTCATATTGTAACTCTGGGATATCCTATCAGTTTTTTTGTTACTCCATTAACTACACACTAATTGATGTCAGCTCACCACTAGGTTAGCTGGCTGTGCTAGGTTTAGGGCTATGCTAGATATATATTTTTGCTTTGGCAGAATAGACCACAGCAGCAAAAGGCGGGACTAGCTGTAGGCCAAAGAAAAACAGAAGTTTGCTTAGAGTAGCAGCCTTTCTACTTTTGCTTCTCCAGCCAGAAGAGTGACTGCTCTGGAAACACGAGCTGGAACAGCCAGTTTCTGACTCCCCTCTGCACCCTCCAACCTGGTGCTCCTGAGGCACAGGCAGAAGCAGTAGCTTACACTAGACCACTGGTTTCCTTTTCCTCCCTGCATGCATCCCAAACTCAGACTCCTGGAAAACTCGTAGACCCTTTTTACCCATTTTGCCATCTCTTACTTTGCTGTAACTTCCCTGTCTCCCCACTTCCCTAGACCAACTCTCTTGACCTCTGCTGATTTTCCCAGCCCTTACTCCACTAACTTCCTTCTAAGCGTGAGCTGGTCACCCCAGGTATAACAAGAAGGAGAAAGCAATATTCGTTCTGAGCTGCTGAGAAGATTTAAGATAGCCTCACCAGACTCACCCAGGTGATATAATCTGTAAATGAAATCTGGACATTTTCTATCTCAACAGTCACGTGAATTCTGTGGAAAGAAATGCAGAGATACTTCTGAATGTGAGTGTTTAAACTTTAATAGCTTTTTTTTTTTTAATTGGATCAATTTAATTGTCATGCAATTAGTTACAGTGCTACCTTAATGTGTATTTCCCAAGTTGTCACACTGTGAGTGATGGCTGCACAAAAAAAGCAATTAGTGGGTTATGACCATACTCACTGTAAAATGTGTGGGCCAGGGCAGGTGACTTCAGTGAGGGGTGGAGGGAGATGTGATTTACTTGAAAGAATGCATTGAAAATAATGATATGGGTTCATGACATTTCCAAGAAGACAATTTAATCCTTTTCTAAATTATTTTTATGAAAAGGGTAGAGATGGAAAGGTTTAAAAGGCTATTGAGTCCCTTTGTCTAAATATTTTTTCCTACAGTTTATTATTTGGTAACTTGTCTTGTTTCATTGCACACATCTTAAGCAATGAAGTTGCTACCACTTCCCTTAGAGAAATATTCCATAACTTGCAAGTTCTCAGTTGGCAGGAAATTTTCTCACACCAGCTTGCATGTTTCCTGTACTAATTTTGTCCAGTTGTGGTAGCTTTAGCCTCATCTACTACTTTTAGCAAGAGCAGCAATGAATATTATTGTTACTATTGTACTATTCCAGCAGCTATGGGATGCCCCCATGTAGCAGGTGCTATATAACAAAGGTTCCTGCTCCAAAGTGGTAAAACTCTAAGCATTTCTTTCAGAAGTGAATTAACATTTTGGGAATCTCATAAGAATTCATTCCACATGAAACTTTTCCTCTATTTTTCAGTGACACATAGATGCAGTCAATATTTGTATTTCAAAATGCAGAAGTAATGTATCATTTGTTTTTAAACCATTGGTGGATTTGGGCTTCAATATTCCAGAGAGCTGTTGGAGTGAGCTTTCCTGGATATGCTTTGTTTATCTGCAAGACAAAGGCAGCCAGTGCCAGTTTATTCCCCCTTATGAAGTCCGGTGCTTTTTCTTCATCGTAAAATGGAGGTTTCACTTTTTGGGTCAAGAATGCAGACCAGCTTCCCATCTGACTAGTCCTTGGGCAATCTGGTAAGTCTAGCACTTTATATAAACTGAGGAAACTCAACTAAGAAAATCAAAGTTTACCAAGCTGCAGCGTAGCTGTAAGCAGTAAGGCCAACAGTTGCAACTGAACTTTGGTGAATACAGCATCAGCAGTAAAAGGCAAGATATTGCAGATGGTCAAAAATTAGGACTATATTGCCACCAGGATTTCATTTATCTTGGAAATGTATTTCAGTTCTGAATTTCAAAAGATGAGATTTCTGAGTTTTCCTTAAAAATAGTGTTGTGGAAAACTTGTCAAATGGAATTGGAACATTCTGGTTTGCTAAAGTAAATAACTTTTGTTTTGTGTTCATATTTTTTTTTCTTGCAGTTATCTTAAAATGATTTATGATGCTTTGCACTGATTTTAAAGTATTATTTTAATTTCAAAACAAAAATCTAGATTACTCCATATATGTAATCAATTTTATTAAAGTATGGACATTTCTCAGTCCAAGGTTTCACTTTCAGTATAATAGCATTTCCCTGTAGAATTATACTCTACTGGAATTTTTTCAATGATTTCTTTTTAATTCATAAGCCATCCTCCTTCTTTATAAACATAACATTTTAAGATTAACAAGAAGAAAGCATGTTTGTTGTTTTCCTGAAGTATAAATTTTGCTGAAATTATCCATTGCTCAAGTGTATGATTCAGTCCCTAGAATACAAATAACCTAGGAGATTTGTTTGCATAATTTGAACAGTTTGCCAATAACTTGGGTGTGAACTACTAAAAAAATCCATTCACTCCCTGTAAGTGCTAGAGTCATTAATCCTGATGGCTGCGTACTGTGCATTCTTTTCAAATATATGGGGTGAAAAATCACGAATCCTTGAGTAATACTTTTCAGACAGCTTGTTTTGACTACACTTTCCATTGTGTCATTTAATCCTAAAAGTTTGTGCCATGTGATGCAATTCAGAATTTAGCAAGTAAGCAAAACATTTAAGGGTGTTTCTGTATCTGCTGTTGTTAGTTCTTCAAAGCATAACAACTCTGAACAGTGTGGGACAGAATCCAGAATCTAACCACAGAAATGTAGTGGCCAGTTGCTGTGCGTGGAGATCATCAATCTGGCTTGACTAAGAATCTTTACTGTATTTTTGCATTGAACATTTACAAGGTCAGGGCTTGGGAAACTTGTATATCAAGATTATACTGAAAGTCTAATAACTTTTTTTTTTTTTTTCAGATATATGTGGTGTTTTGAAAAAGGGCTTTGGAATTACACCAAAGAGTAACTACTTATCTGACCCACATGCTTCTAGATGAATGGCAGAGACTGCAAATTTTGAAGTGGAACCATTAAGGTTGAAAAAAGGGAAATGATTGTCAGAACGACAGAGATGCTATCCTAACTTTAAATACTGCAGCCATGGGAAAAAATCTTGTCAGTTCAGTCCGACTTTGATAGCTGCATTTCTAGAGAGAGCCTGCCCCAGCGCTGCACGCAGAGTACAAGCCTGACTAGACTCCTTCAAAGAGATCCTTACATAGGATGGAGCTTTCAATGCTGGGTTGCAATCACCTGCTGAATTATGTTACCCTAAGAGCACTCATTTGAAATAGTATGATTACAAGAAAAGTTGCTCCAGGGATACGGGGTTTCCTGGATTTTCCTAAGGGCAGATTTTTGAGATGAAACTGTAAAAGAGTAAAGAGATAAAAAGCAGTAAAAGATTATGGGAATCTACACTGTCAAAAATAGACCAGTTTCAAAATACCTTACTAGTTCTTTTAGTCAAAGACATAATAGACAGGAGTCCTCTTCTAGATCTCTTTGTCTGGGCAACACATGCTTTGTAACTTTTCAGCTGGACTAGATTAATGTGAATCGAAATGGAGGGCAAATTCTTGTTTCTGACTAAGTCAAATGTTCACGTATGTTTAATCCCAAACACCTGATTCCCTCTGATTCAAACTTTAAAGCATGAAGGATCAACTAGTACCTTCATGACTGACTGTTGCTAGTAAAACTGCAAAACAGACAGCTTTCATGTCATGTAAGTAGCACACATATCACTGATACATACCAGTGACTTTAAGTGAAGAGCTAGGGTTTTCTGCTGCCCTGCTACCTCATGAAACAGCAATGTGAGAGTATGGTGCGTGATGACACTGAGTATCCACCTGGAATGGCACTGCAATGTCAAATAGGTATCAGGATGTTTACAGCCAAACATGATAATGAAAAAAGGAGAATGTTTAAATTTGCAGATAATCATAGAATCATAGAAAGGTTTGCATTGGAAGGGACACTGTAGATCATCTAGTTCCAACGCCCAATGTGGAAAAACGCAAATTAGTAAATTTAATGGAAGAAAAAAACAGGGAAGATAACGTAAAATCCAGAGAAAACCAAAACCAGAAGCAAGAAGGTCAGAAGAGATTATTAAATGGTATATATGTGACCTTTTTTCCAATATGTGTTGGAAAGAGTAAACTGCATGTACTGGAGAAAATGTTGAACCAGGTACTAATTGAACAAGACAGACAGAAATTTGGAAAATTCACGGCAGATGAAATGTATCAATGACTTGAAAAGAAAACTATCAAGACCACTAAGAAATCAATAAGAGAGATCAGAAGTTTCACAAAGACCTGTGGAAGAGCTAACACTTCAGGGTAGGAAAGGGTGACGTCCTACAAAGGTGAGCGAAGAGAAGGGCAATATTAGAAAAGCCAAAGAAGTCACACATTATCCCAAAACCGCCAAGGCTCTAATGCACTGTCCGAAGTCCAAGTCCTCTCTAGACATATGACACAGAGCCAGGGAAGATCGCTGACATACACCACGCACAAAGCTGAGGAAGACTTCATCCCACTGCAGAAGTCTATTTTGAGGCTAGATTTCTTCTTAGCTCTGTCTCCAGAAAAAGGCAAGTATTCCAGTTTCAGCCTCTCCTTCACTGTGTGGATGTCCAGAATAATATCAGAAGTGGTGACTGCACAAGAGGAGCTCTCAGTTGGGTCTACTACGCTAATTTTAAACAGTCCATTATTCATTCTGTGACCACCTCATGAGTAAGTAAACTCTTGTTTATGACAATTTTATTACAGCGTGAATTTTGGATACGTAGCTTCATAGGGTGAAATTCATCCATCTGTATTAGGATGCCTAAAATGCACATGGCTGTCTCTAAGCTGGTAACATAGACTCTTTTTTGACCAGGAAGAGAAACAGGCAGTTCTAAAGAATCATTCACTTCACCTATCCTCTCTTGGTTTAAAGCCATCACCACTTGTCCTATCACTACATGGCCTTGTAAAAAGTCCCTCTCCAGCTTTATTCTAGGCCCCCTTCAGGTATTGGAAGGCTGCATTAAGGTCTCCCCGCAGCCTTCTCTTTTCCAGGCTGAACAGCCCCAACTCTCTCAGCCTTTCCTCATGGCAGACGTGTTCCAGCCCTCAGATCATTTTTGTGGCCCTCCTCTGGACCCGCTCCAACAGGTCCATGTCTTTCCTGTGCTGAGGGCTCCAGAGCTGGATGCAGGACTCCAGCTGGGGTCTCACCAGAGTGGAATAGAGGGGTAGAATAACCTCTCTTGGTCTGCCTGTTCTTCAGTTATGACCACTGTTTTTCACAAAGAAACAGAGATCAGAAACTATTTCAATTGAAATAATGAGGTAAAACTGCTGGTACAGAAATCCTGGCCCGAGCAGTGCAGCACTGACGTGAGGGTATATAACCCAAGCCAGGCAGGAATGAGGGACCTCCCTTAGCCCAGGGTCCGTCTTAAGTATCATAACATTTCCAATGCATTTTTTCAGTTTGCGTTGACCTGTGTGTCATCCTGAAGCAGTTATTCCAATCCCCTGAATGTCTTCTCTTCGCTTGCCAGTCCTCACAGTTCAGACTAGGAGCTTTGCAGGACTAAACCTGACTGTCTCCAAAGCAGAGTAACCATCAGAGAGCTCCTCCAGTTATTGCTTCTGCAGCTACTACTACATTTACCAAAATTAACAAAACTAGTAGTCTGAGTGTCTAAATGGTACATCATAGTTTGGTACAATAGTACATCATAATGGAAGTTTCAGAGCCCTGCAGAAGGCAGTGGTACCTAACAACAAGACAAATTCTAACCCAAATGCCATGAATTGTGTGATGAGCTTCATCAAGAGCAAAAAAAGGTTTAGAGGCACGCTTCAAAGAAATTTGGGCAGCAGTACAATATTTTGTATGATCACATACTGTGATGAGCAAGGTCCATGTTTTAATCCTCGCTCCCCTCTTACTACTCTCCTGTTAAAAGGAAAAAGAAAAAAGAGAGAGAAGAGAGAGAGTGGAAAAAAAAAGACTTAATGCCAGAAAGTCTTTTTGAAGTATTTGTTCTCTTGATTAAGAGTTCTCAGTTTGGCAAGACCTAAATCAACATACATCAAAGAGGGTTCAAAATAAAGAGCAGATGAATGAAAATGTATGAGATGACAGAAGGAATAAACAATAATAACTGTGCATATGTTTAAGCCATCTGAAAGTGATTGCAGCAATGTGTAAAATATCTGGAAATAGACATTAAAATGGCATCTTAATTCCCTAAGGGAAAAAAATCTGCTTAAATCTTAAATAAATCCCATTTAAACTAAACTGCATCCATTCTCCCCTTTGCTTTATGACTTCAGGAGCTTTCCCATCCTTTGTGTTTGATTATGTATAGTGTGGAAACCACTAATGTTCCTGCTCAGATTTTCTGCTATGGTAGTGAGTTTCTGGAGGTAGATAGTGGATTTCTGGAGGTAAATATACTGCCCACATAACCAAAACAAGAAGCTCCCCACCGGTTATAACTCATATGGAGAGAATGAAGAAGCAAGGGCTTATACATGCCTTCTGTTTGCTGGCATTTATTTTTCCCCTGGTTAAAAAGTATTTTTGTGATTGAAGGTTGTGTGGAGAGTGTGATTAAAGGTATGAGGGAAATGATTCACACTTTGCTGCATGATGGCTTGAAGGCTGAAGAAAAGGCCAATAGAAACAGATGACAAGGGAAATACAGCACAGAACTCAGGGAGATAATAGGCAGCAGAAGCTAATACTAGGTTAATAACATGATGGCATCAGTTTTGGTTTCCATTTTTCAAATTCTCCCTATTCTGTTACCTATGGAAATAATCTAAAACAATCTAAAAATGAGGCATCTCTAACAAAGTTACCAGAGATTTTAACTTCAGCTCATATCTCAGCTTTAAAATAGCCTTGTATCTTTCATGCCATTTATTTGCTTTCAGTTGAAAACCTTGAAAATTAATTTGAAAGAGTACAACTCTTCACAAAACTATTCCCAATGGACATTATTAAAAGTGAGCTAGCTCTCTGCAGTGCCGTGACTTTGCACTGCCCGTATTTCCATTGTGACATTGTAAACACTTTTGAACAGCATCACCGTAGTTGTATTTTAACAAGGTGACAGAATAATGGCCTTTTCTCTGTTGAATTTTTTCAAGCATTCAAACTTTAGGAACCCTTGCAGTAAATAGTTTATAGCTAACAAGTGGAGATTAATTTTTGGCTCCGGTATTATCTGACAGGCTATCATTATCAGTCACTAATGTCTTTCATGAAATGGATAAAAGGTCCAGGATATCACTCATGTGGCTCATTTAAAATGCCCTGAGGTTTTCCATTTTGTTTTGTTTTGTTTTTGTTTCATCTCCATTTGAGTGTGACAAAACGTGGCAGACAGGAGGGCACTGCAGAATACTTCTGAATCGTTTCATGTATGTTGAACACAAGGTGTTTAAAGATAATGCTGTGGAAATCAAGGCATATATAGATGCTTCTGCCTTACTCTATGCCAGACAGTGTAGCACACTTACTAATGCTGCAGCTCTACACAGGCAGCCAAGAGCTGATTATTTGATCCTGTATTTAAACTGCTGTAGTTTATAATGAAGCATACTGGCTATATTTGAAAACATGTGATGAGGATTTTGATATGAGGGCCAGTTTTGCTTTCTGTACTCAAACAAGCAAAAGCTAGTCATAAGTAGGTGTGGAATATGGCACTGTCTGTATTGATGTATGATGCTTAATAATGCACCATGTGCCTCCAAGCTGAAATATACCCTCCTTATCTCCTCGTTTAGTCTCAAACAATGAGAAGCTCATGAAGCAACAAATGGGGTTCCATAGGCTGGCGGAAATTAGATCATATCTCATGTTCTCTCTCCTCTTGCTCTCATGAACTTCTAACCTAGCAATTTTTATAAAACGGAGGTGGGATCGGGCATCTGGTGCCTCCAGTTATAAATCATCTCTTTTTGCTTGCCCTATACCGCTAGACAACCTTCAGTCATCTCCAGTCCAAGGCAAAAAAATTGGTGGACCAAGACTGGTTGAAGAAGTGAGAAGCCCTAATTAAGTAGCCAGCTAATCCCTCTTCTCATCTTTCTGCATACCCACTAGAGACAAACTTACCCCAGTAGACTGGGAATGCAGCCAAAAGAAGCAGCGTCTTCCCAGAGCTGGCAAATAACATAATGGCCAAAGCAACTGCAACTCAGTTAGAGCAGTACTGGCTCCTATCTGTGAGTCTACTGACTGGAACACCTTGGCACTAAATTTCTACCTAGTCTGCCACTTACCTGCAAGATCTGCAAAGTCCTGCAAAGTCTTGCTTCTACTTGCTGTGTTCACAGGAGGCATGCCCTTGACCCTTCTAAGCTTTGCAAAGCGCCTCTTCAAGCTCCTCCTCCACTCAGCCTTCCCTTTCTCCCTGCCCTGCAATGCAGCCAAAGCCCCCCAGGAGTGTCCCAACACCTCTTGGATCAGTGTTTTTTCAGAGAATTTCTGCCCCCTTCTTGTACTGCCAACAGCGAGGATGTCTGTCTCAGCCTGGTGTGCCAGGTCAAAGCTTATCTTGGAGAGGATAGTTGGAAAAAGCAGTTTCTTGTTTAAACAACTCATCACCGTACTTAGGAAAATAGGCTCATTACTCTCATTTCCAAAGCTGACCATAGAGCTCCTACTGCCTTGAAACTGCAACAGCCTAGTGTTTACCAATTACTTGTTTGCCCTAAACACATTTCACTCATGGCTGCAGCCTGTTCACCTCAGCCCCATCCTCCTCTGCCCATTCAGTGCAGCCACTTGTCCTCAGTGCCTTCAAGGCTTCCTTCTCACTGGTTTGTCACCCTTCCCAACCAAACCTCAGCCTCTCTGACATAGAACAAAATCAAACCTAAAAAACCTCTCCAACGCCATTGCAGCACAAGGATCCCATCCTCCATTGGTGGAAATTCTGCTGTTATGTCCCTTTTAGCTCTGCCAGGTCTGTGCACGTGCGGGGCATGGCTGCAGAGGAATGTTCCTCTGGGAGAGGATTGTCATGTGCCTGGTTAAACCACTATGACTACAGCAGCACAATCAACCTACTGTAGCTGTGCTGGGAATTTCACCAGTTTCAACAAGCTCTTAGCTGGTAAGATCTTCAGGGTATGGACTGTCTACTCTGTACAGCATCTAGCACAGAGGAGCCCTCAGGCGTTCTAGGACCAAAAGTAATTGGGATGGGCAAATCCTTTAAATATACCAGTATAGGGCATTAAAAACACCTTTTTAGGTTTCTAAAATTCTGAAGGGAGACAACTATTTAACAAAATGACTTTCCCTCCATCTCAGCCTGCAAATACAATAAATACCATATTATTCTGTTAAAGAAAAAGCCCTCTTGTTGCAAGATGTGTGCATATGTTTATAAGTAATTTCCTTCCTTCTGTGGGACTAGTCACATCTATAAAGCTAAAAATGGGTGAATGTCTCTTCAGTATTGATATCCATGACTTCTGATACAGATACTTTTAAAGACTGTATTAATATTCTCAGCACTGCAGCCAAATATTGTCCTACATGTTTATGTTAAATATTTGTTTTTATTGGCTGAGTTTTAAATGAATTAATTCAAATACTAGGAGAGCAATACGTATTTTTTTTGGAAACTGGAGAAGTATTTTGGAAATGTTCTCATAGCGTTATAGTAGTCCCAAAATGTATCTGGTAGGATGCCAAGGTATGAACAGTGTTACTGAATATAAAGTAATCATGAAGAAGTTTAGGCTTGTATAGCTGATGGTTTTGGAAGAAAAATGAACTTTTCAAGTTTGTGTTCTGTCAGAAAGCAATTTTTCCCCCAAAAAATTGTGATTCTGAGTGTCAAGAGACCAGCATTATGTTTAAAGAGGAACCGATCAAGTACAGTGCATGCAGCTGTGAATACTAATGCTGGATGAATGACTGTACACATAGCTAGTAAGTCTCACTGGACTCATCACGGTGTTCCCTATTTGTAACAGTAAATCAAATTCTTTATCCAAAAAGAGTTGCCGCTTACTGCTAAATGGAGTCATACGATTGTTTCTTAGCCACATGGTATTGACTTCTGTTCACTAAATGGCTGACCTAAATTCAGGAGACGTGCCTGAGAAAATCACTGCACTTCAAATTCCTCAGTGACAAGCAACGAGAAAGCATTTTAAGAAGAGAGTGCGAGAGAGCAAGCTTATTCATGAAGAAATGTAAGACACTTAATTTTTGCCAAGTTCTACATCAAAAGTGCCGTATATTTGATTAAATGGTTGTAGGCATCAAATTTATAAGCTGTTGGCTTCTCCTTCTTCATGTTTACAGAAACAGAGGCAGAGATTTGCCAGTTCTTCAATATTCTATATTCAATTTTCTCTTCTTAAATAAGCAACTCACCAGCCCTCTTTCCCTGGGACTTCATGGTCTCCTTTCCTTGCCTTTCTAACAAAGGACCCATGGGACAAGCGCTTCTCTTTCCTAGGATTTTCTCCATGCCATTACACTCATGTACCTCAAAACTGTCTTTACATCACCAGCTCTGTGCAGACACGTTGCTAGAGTGCAGTGGTGATCTTGGACCTGAAATATATTTAAAACATCTCCAGATAAAAAGCTATTATGTTATTGACACATATGTTCCTTTGTGCAATATGGTTTCTATAAGGTTGACAAAAAGCAGGCCAAAATACTGTGCAGCAATACATTTTTACAGACGTACTGCACCTGACACAGATTTTCAGCTCTCATGCTCCTCGCAATCTACAAATGAATATTTTCATACCCCTTTTCCAGTTCCCTGAATCAGTCAGTCCCCAAGAAGCACAGGTCCTTCACATATCCATTCAGCCTCCTTCTTCAGCAGTGGCTTTAGTTGCTCAACCAGAATATCTTCCTGCTGACTTAGCAGATGCTCTTTTCTGAAATTTTACTTTATCATACCAGGAATAGAAAAAATTGTAAGTAGGAAATATGGCTTCAAAACGCACCCAAAATCATTGTTTTTCTGTATGATTAACCACTAAGAGTAAAATAATCTACAGTCTCTCATTATTTACAACTGTCAGCTGTAACAAATCAGATGACCTAATCAGATTAATATCAAAAATGTTATTTTGCTTTAAAATATTTGTCAATATATAAGGGTGATAGATGTGCTCATTTACTGTTCCATGAAATGAAGAGGTTTTTTAAGAAGTTGCAATACCAATGCAGATATGAAGTCTACAACCTGGAATACCAGTTAAAGTGCAATTTAAAATGTGTAGTAGTTATACAACAGAAAACCAGGAGCCAGGAAATTTCAGGATGGAAACTTGTCCATTAGACACACCAACTAGGTAAATACATCTTTCAAAGTGGAATAAATCGAAAGTGGAATGTCTATGTTTAATAACCACAGAAGTGTGCTAGAATTTGAAATTTTCATTCTTAAACTATTGTTGTAGAATGCACACAAAAAAAGTTAATTATCATCATGCTAACCCATGTATGGGAAACAGTCTGTGGTAGTCTGAGACCAATAGTCTTCTCCCTAACTACAAAAGATCTCAGAATTTAGAAAAAAAAAGGAAACCAAAAAAACCGGTTTGTAAGTAGTTGTACAGAAGGAAGAAAACAGGGACTGGTGAATGACACATAAATAATAGTGCTAATTTTGAAAAATCTCTAGGCTTTTACCCATGGCTGATGTACAGACAGATGTATAGAAAAGACGAGACAGAGGCACCAGGCAGACGAAACACATTTTGCTGCCTCCCTGCAGAATATTGTAAAAAGCAAGTTTATTCTGCTGTTCCCGGATTAAATGCTCAGATTGTCGTGACGTATGTTTACTGAAATAACTTAAAATTAGTAAGATACATCCCAGAGTAACTTAGAAATTCAGTAGAGCTATAGCAGCTGGGAACATGTGGCGGCCTTTTAAAACCTATCATTTGATATCTGCCATTGTATGCAATGGCTTCCCCTTGCCATCTGTTATTGTGGCACTCCCTCTATTATTGACTCCTACTGTTTCTGATTCATACAGCGCTTTATTTCCTGGAAGATACCTCTTTTTTGGCTTTCTGAAATTCTTTTTCTGTCCAACTATATTCTGCATCTGCTCCCCGACTATGGCATCATATAGGTACACTCTTGAAATGCTCTCTTTGCTTCAATAACCGACTCCTTCTGTCAAGGTGCTTCCACCCCTCTTGAAACATCCATCAAAGTGGTGTGTTGCAATATAAAAACTTCCCAATGAGATTTCAAAGCCATTGTAAATATATACAAACATAACACAGATTTTTTGTTTTAAAGTCTGTATTCAAACTAAGAAAAGCAAAAACTAATAAAAAAGTTTAAAATAACCCCGCCTCCTAATCATTTGTAAGAACAAGTTCTTAGAATCATAGAATTTATTTCTCAGAAGTGGATGACTGTGAATCTGCACACTGTTCCACCTCCATTCGCTAATCCCAGGCTGTGTCCCTGTTGTGTCAACCACTTAAGATGGGAACATTTGCTGAAACTGAAATTCAAATTTCTCACTTTCATACATATTTGTGGATTTATTCCCATGTATTGCAGATAGAATGAGAAGAAACTTTAACAAGAGTAAATAAAGTGCTTCCGCCTTGTTTCCAGTAGTCCTAGAGAGTACTACTGGTGGGATCTTAAATGACATGTATACTGAACTCTCAAGCCTTTCCCCAATATTTCCACTCGTATTTCCACATTTTGAAGGACTCTGTAATCTTGTCCTATCCCTTTCAAAAGCTTTCTTCTGCTAGGGGATTTCCTTGTTTGCACGGTGAATTTCACTGAAGTCCTGTAAAAAATATCTCTGGGTATTTCTTAAGGGTAAACGAATTTCAGGGAAGTAGGAGGAGTGGCTCAGCTTGATATCTCATGGATCACTCACACTGAACTGTGTAAGTTTATAAGAAGTTACAAGAGGTTCATCTTCTTGTATATACTACTTTGCATTCTTTTTGAGGCAAAATTTAAAATCACAGCATTATACTTACAGAGTAGGTACTTGCTGTATAGTTTACACTTGGATAGAGTAGCAAGTGAAGCTGTAGTAGTCCTGGTAGTCAGGACTTCACACGGCATTGAATTCTGTGGAAAGGTTGCAGTATGTCTCATTGCCCTCCCCCAGGTGGCACACATAAGCATATATACGTGTGTATATGTATACGTAGAAACACTGCAAACTGAATTGTGCAGTTGATTCAAAATAATTTCATATAGATTACAGGCCAGAAGCATGCTGCTCTCGACATAAACTCAGAAACAGAATTTTTCTTCCTGCTTCATTTTCTTGAAATTCTATAGGCAGAAAACCCAGCAAAGAATGTGATAATGGAAAACGAAATTTAGATTGGTTTTCACTGTAAGATAGTTCCTATCATAAATAGCTCTGTTAAGCACCTTAAGCACTACTGAAAATTTTAAATAACCTATAAAGGAGACCATACACTGTTAAAAGACTATACACATATAAGCAATTGACTTCTTAACTGCATATAACACTAATGAAAGCCAATCAGGCATTCACCCATTTTCTGATAATTAGCAGCTGTTGTCTGACAGACACCATTTCCTACACATGCTTTTGCTCAGGGTTAGTATGAGAAAAGTTTGCTGAAGGCAGGGCTATTTTTGGCCCAGGAACACTTCTGTTGCTATGTGCTCTCAGCTTACTGGGCAGATAGGCACACAATGAAGTCAAACAGCTGATCTGCAAAACGGAGAACACTGTGCGGTTTCCTCCACTGGTGCTTGTTTGTGTATAAATATGCACATGTGCACGAACTATGGGTAATGAAAGGTTATTTTTCTCTAGATAGGCTTGTCAAAGACAAAGGCCACATCCTGCATCCTGTTAAAACTCTCTGTTAAAATGCAGTCAGAACCCCTTAGCAAGCTCTGTGAAAACTGTCCGTGAAGTCGTGCCTGTGACAGTTTGTACCTTCTGTTTCACCGAGTAATTTAAAGTTGATCTTAGTTAAGATAGAATGACCACGTGCCAGTGCTGCTGCAAATATTGCTTCTTTCAGTTGATTGATAATGGCAGTGTTGAGAGCCTTTGATCATTGCCGTCACGGCAAATCTTGTGATGGCTGCAAATACAGTATCACTTTCAGTTCAGGTCAGATGGGGGATTCTTCCAAGGTTATTGGTAAAATCTGGCCTCTGCCTTCTGCAAAAGGCTGGACTCGGTACTTTTCACCTCTCTTCTCATTCCCTGCAGCCATTGTACTGGGCCCCTGGTGAAATAAAAGCCAAGCTGTCTCTGCAGGTTAGTTACAAGCAGCACCCAAACTCGAGCCCACGTATTTTATTCATGAATGTAGCATGCCCTTAGGCAATGAAGCTCACCAGTAAGCATGATGGGCTCTTGAAACGAGGCTGTGATACATAGGTGTGTTTCCCTATACCATCAATTTGTAGATCTGCAGCTTTTACCACAGTAGGCAGTATAAGAATCCCCATAATCAGTACACACAGAAATTACAAAATACCCTGTATTAGATGTTGATATAGTTTTCTTGACCACATGCCTGCCTTACGATTAATTTGCTGCTTTAGTTATACACCACTAATGTGGATAAAAGTTCTATGTCTTGTATCAGTTACAGCCACAGTTACAGAAATCAATCTCTTTCTCTGTGTTTTCACCAAACGCAAGGAACCTGTGGGAGCAGGTGCCTCTGGTCTCCATGATGCACTCCCCAAGCCCGCTTCTGCAGAGAGGGCAGGAAAACCATGTGAATCACCGTGTGCTGGGAACACAGTCTGCTGTGCTCTCACACAAGCAGAGTTATGGAGACAATCGGCTCTGGCTTTCCCTGTCTGCCCTTTCCTGTTCTGCTGGGGTATTCAGGACAGCACAGGGCACCGATGAGATTGTTTTGCATTCTAGTAGGGGTAGCTTTTTGCAGTGTGTGGTTGAAGGTAAGTTATGTGAAGACATGTCAGGAGGGCATCTGGGGTACATAATACTCCGAACCCAGCCAAGGTCTGTCCCACCGCATGTGAGAGGATGGCCCGTTAGTGTCCACCTCTCTCCTGTAGTTGCTTCCCCAGCAGGAGCCTGCTGGGCACTAGCAAGCAGCAACACTGAGCAACAGCTATGCTGTTCAGTATCTGGCACCCCACCCACCATGTTCTGGCCTCACGGGACAATAGAGATGTCCCCACTCCAGACACAGGGATGGGAAAGGGTGGAAACCCACTCCACTTTAATGACAAATATTCTCCAGTCTGGTACATTGTCCCCTTTCTAAAACTCTGTTAGAGGAATGAATACAGCTATGATCCTACTTTCTCCATAACTCCTTTGGGATGCATAGTTTTCCCATGTGTGCATTCTTCCACTGGATTAAAACGCCCTATTTTGTAACGGTTCAAATTTGCTTTGAGCTTAGTGATAGATTTTTAAGACTTTTTTTTTGCCCACGAAGATCTTACTTCAGAATGGACATGCAATGATAAACTTTGGTCCTGCTACAACACAGTGTTTCACCTTTTCTACCTTCAGATTAATGAAGTCAAATAAAATCAGGGAAAGAACACAAGTTTCAAGTTCTCTCTTCCAGTGAATCTAATCCAAGCAATGACATATGACTCAATTCAGTGAAGCCCTTTATTTTATAACTAGGCTTACCCTGGCAGGAGAGTCCCCTGAGGAGATTCTTTACTGAAGGAGATGAGTGGGTGCCTCTGAGGGAAGAAGACTGTAGTCTTCATTTCAGATACATGTACCTTGGGTTTTGGTAGTGTTGGGATGTATTAGTTCCCTGAAAGGCATGTAGCTCATATATCAGTTAAGATTAGAAATACTATGATTTTTATTGCAGGTGGGAAGGGGAAAACCCCAACTTTGAAAATCTTCATTATTCAAACATATCTCTTGGGCATATTAAAAAAAAAGTCTCAGTTCAGGCTTGAAACAGGAGGGGAAACCCCTGAGAAGACAGAAAAGGGGAACCTGACATTTAGTTAGGACTCTACAACTGAGCTAATTCTCAGGAAAACACTATTCAAGTTGGAGAGCCATAGGGTTCAGCACCAGTTGTGGAAGATCACAGAGGGCAGCTGCACGGCCTGTATCTGTCTGCAAGTCCCTAACTTCAGGCATCTTTTGGAAATTTGCTAATAAACCCTTGCAACTTCCTTTTTTCTCTTCCTCCCTCTGCCCTTTCTAGATTTGAAGTCCTCTTCAGTGCTGTTCATAGAAGGCAACAACTGAAGACAGCAGTGCTACCCTATGAATACCACTTTTCCCTTCTGCAGTATTAAACAAGCCCAGTGGGAGAAAGCAATTATGAGGGACTTGCTACTGTAGTAAGCAAATGTCAGTCAGTGGAAAAAATTAAAATATCACAGAGTAGAAAATAGATCACCAAAAGCTGATGAGCCTAAGGGAGAAAAATATCGCTTTGATTTAATATACTCTTTAATGTCAGTCACGTGCAAGTGTGAAGAAAGAGTTTGGTCTCTGACCAACTTTTTACTATGTTTCAGCTAAAGATATGGGAATACAAATCTACTCAGGTATGTATTAAATAAAGACAACACTGAGGTTAAAAACCTAAAAATCCCAAAGAGAAGAGATATATACATTGTATTTTAATGACTACACTTCATATAATTTTTTCATTGGTTGGTGTCAGGGAAACTAGTGATGAGCTAGAAAATTTTCCTGATAGCATGAATCTCACAGGTGTTGGAAACATAAAAGAATTTTGATTTTATGTAAGAAAGTCTAGATGACTTCAAGGAATGAAGTAGTACAAATGGAAAGGTATTTAGCAGTAGAATCTGTGACTTTGGTGTAGAGAGCAATCACCAGCTACCCAAATACCAGCTTTGTCCTATGTCCACAATGAGGCAAATGAAGATGTAGGAGGCATCAGCCAAAATTACTTCAGCTGAAACTTTTCATTTAACACAGATGTGCAGGGCCCTGGTGAAATCACCCACGAGGTGCTGTGTGCAGGATCACACAGGCTGGGTAAAGGTGAATTCAAACTGGAAAATACAGAGAGGAGGAGTACCAGAAAAACAGGGGAGTGAGAAGTTTATCATACAAGAATAGTCCTATTTAACCTGTGAAAATGAGTGCTGTGAGCAGATCGGATGGATTATTTTATGACAATATCCCAGAGTGCATGAGAGGAGAAGATCTGTTAAAATTAAAGCATAATGAGGTAGAAGAGCTAACTGCAAAGGATGACCACAAGTAAATTAGGACTGGAAATGAGCAGTTTCCTAACTATCAGAGGACTGAAATCATAGAACAGTCTTCTAATGGGAGCACTGGGGAAAAAAAATCCGCCTGGTTTTGAGAAGAGTTAGGTCACTGTATGAAAGGAATTGCATGATATGGTTGCCTACAAGAGCAGGGGCTTGTGTTCCGGGAAGCCTGTATCTGTTTGTGGAAATCAAAGGAAAAAGCAAGATCAAGAAGACAAGTGCTACTTAAGTTGCTGAAAATACACCTTGCAGTACTATGTGAATTATTATGTTTGCAGTAGCCTGAAAACTGTTATTTGTTCAGCTTGTTCATAAAATTAGGAAGCAAGGGCTCAGAGAGTCTTTTTTATCTGTACACAGCAGCTTTGCTTAATTTTCTGCGATCACAGAGATGCATTACCAGCAATGAATTAGAAGGTTTAGAAACAGAGGGAAAAAAAGATATTTGCTTGTTTGTTGATAACTGGATAAAGCAAAAAAGGATACTTGTGAGACAGGGTGGTAAAAGGATCACCGACAGGCCCGAAATTATCTAGAAGCAGTGGGCACTGGTGAGGCAAACATAACTTGTTTATCGCAAAGCTGTGCACTTCCAAGCACAATCTGGTCACAAGTCAATGTTATCGCACTAGGTCTGCGTGGCGTCTGCTGCAGAGGGGTGTACCACCCTTCAGCCTAAGTGCTGCCTGGCAATATACAATCAGGTCGTGTGACATATATCCTCAAAAGGGATATATCAATTACCTTAATGGAAAGAAAACAGTTTGTATGCATGATTGAACTTTCATGCAATGTATATAAAGGGCCTGGGGAGTGTGAAATGACTCATGGATAGCTTCCTTTTTAGAAGACTGCTGAATAAGTTATTAGACAGGCAGCCACCCTCGGGCCAGTATATTGGGCTGAGGGAATAGGTAAACACAGAAAGAAAGAATGAAGGAATAAATCGTGTGTGAGAGAGAGAGCAGTTGCTTGTACAATACAGTCGCCCTTCCAGGCAAACACACTTTGTAATGTCTTAAATTTCTTCCTGTAGTAACAGACTGAGGGCTGTACTGAACTTTAAAGGCCTTCGTTAGTTGCTAAGTTATGCTTAGACCAACCACAGTGCAGCTATTCAATAAAGATATTTCATTATTTTGTTACTAGACTGCTTAGCATCTCAGTACCAGAAAGAAACAAAAAGCCCCAAAGACCAAGCACAAATTAGAGCTGTTAATCTTTAAAGACAGTTGATCTTTCTGAATATTCTGGGACAGACTTCTTTCTCTCTGCTACTAGTAGAGATTGCTACTTAGAAAAATCACTCTCGTATAAATGAGAACTGTTTGATTGTTTTCTTTAAACAAGCATTTTTTTTTCATAACCATATGAAGTTCAGCTACATGGAGTTAGCTGGCATTTGTTCATTCCTGAGGATTTGCCTCTCCTAGCAAAGATATTCCTGCCCAAGGTTACTGACATAACCAGCTACATGGCCATTCAAAAGCACGCAAGAGTTTGTGTAGGGAAAGGGGAGATGTTGGTACACTGAAGTGCCTGTGGGCAGTTGGGAGGTTACATCCATTTAAAAGGACTATGACTGCAGCAAAAAGAGATTTTTTTGTTTAAGCACTTTTTGTTCAAGCTGTAAAACAGAATGGGATAATCAATTATTTATTTTAAATTAAATAGTATGACTCATGCTTGTACCCTATCAGAATTGGTATGGTTTAGATGTGGTCTCTCTCCCAGTCCATGTATGCGTACTGCAGGAAAAGCAGCAACAGCGTAAGGCAATTATTATTTCTTTGTTCCACCTTTTCCTGTCAATCTCCATCAACATAAGAACAAAATTGTCATGCAGCATAATTAAGGTAACATGAAAATACAGTCAATGAAAGTGGACTAAGTGGTGCTTTCAGCATGCAGGAAGATTCTGCTTTGATCATATGTGCAGCTGTCAGTTAACAGCTACCTGAGAGAGAAAACACATAGATTTCTCTCTCCCTCCCTCCAAAACTCTTCCCTCCAATATTTGTTTTAGTGAAGTCTCATCGAGTTATACACTTCAGGTCAGAGCTCTTTTTAATTACTGCCTAAGAACACGACTGCAGTGAATCAGCAAAAGTTAGACTCAATTTAAAATTTTTGTTTTCAAGTTTATTTGTGACATGAAAACAGATAGGGTATGAAATTGCCATGTGATTGAATTTCACCATGAGAAAGTTTACAAAGCTTTTCAAGTAATAAAAAATGCCTCATTCAATTCCCTACACACAGCATGAGTCTCATCACTGTAACATGGGACATAGCCATGCAACTATCTCCCTGGGTAGATACAAGCTAAATATATCTATCATCTACCAACCTCATAATCAGAGTTGTCAGGTCCACAGCTGAATGCTCTGGTCTTCACCTCACTTCTTGGGGGTGAAATGAGAATCAGGTTACCCTAAAAGGAAAGTAAGCGTGACTGAAAAACAATAAGAAGTGATGAAATAGAATGTATCTCAGTGATAAAAATCATAATAATTATATTCAGTAGTAACTTCTATTGTCCCTCAAGGGTCTGTACTGGGACGAATACTATTTAATATCTTTATCAACAACATAGACAATGAGATTGAATGCAGCTTTAGCAAATGTACACATGACACCAAGCTGAGCGATGCAGTTGATTAGCTGGAGGAAAGGGATGCCATCCAGAGGGACCTTGACAGGCTTGAGGACTGGTCCTGTATGAACTTCATGAAGTTCAACAAGGCCAAGTGCAAGATCCTGCTCCAGGGGTGGGGCAATCTCCAGTATCAATAAAGACCAGGGGAGGAATGGATTGAGAGTAGCCTTACAGAGAAGGATTTGGGGATACTGGTGGATAAAATATTGGACACGAGCCTGCAATGTGCACTTGCAGCCCAGAAAGCAAATCATATCGTGGGCTGCATACAAAGAAACGTGACCAACAGGTCAAGGGTGTTGATTCTCCCCCTCTCTCTCATGAGACCCCACCTAGCGTCCACCTCTGGGGTCCCCAGTACAAGAAAGACATGGGCCTTTTAGAGAGGGTAAAGGAGAGGGCCAAGAAAATGATTATAGGGATGGAGCACCTCTCCTATGAAGAAAAGCTGAAAGAGTTGACGTTGTTCAGCCTGGAGAGGAGAAGGCTCCGGGGAGACCTTATTTCATCCTTTCAATGTATACAGGCTTATAAGAAAGAGGGAGAGACTTTTTAGAAAGGCCTGTAGTGACAGGACAGGGGGCAAGAGTTTTAAACTGAAAGAGGGTAGATTTAGACTGGGCATAATTTTTCTTTTATGATAAGGCTGGTGAAGCACTGGAACAGGTTTCCCAGAGAAGCTGTGGCTGCCTCCTCCCTGGAAGTGTTGAAGGTCAGGTTGGATGGGGCTTTGAGCAACCTGGTCTAGTGGAAGGTGTCTCTGCCCATGGCAGGGGGGGTTGGAACTAGATGGTCTTTAAGGTCCCTTCCAACCCAAACCATTCTGTGATTCTATGATTGTATTAGTACAAATCATTTCAAGATCTTGCTCCCTGGTGTGACACCTGAAAGACAGGCTGCTGTATCTGATGAAGTATCCCACAAGAAGGAGCTCCTCACCAGATATCACACTAAAAATTGTTAAAGATTACTACTGAAATTCAGTTCAGCTATGTACCCAGCCATGCCTGAACAAGACTTCTACTCATTATACATTTTTTATTATATTTATTAATTTTCCTATAGCTATGTTAGAAATCAAAATAATGCCAGCATGAGCTAAAGAGTTTTGGTTAAGGAAAGAAACAGATAGAACCGTTATTCAGTCTCAGTCTACTCCATACTTCTACTGAAACTTGTCTCTTTCTTCAAACATCATAATTCATTTTTTTTTATTCTTTCACTACCTCCACTTTTTATCAGTAGCCTCACTAGAAAGGCTGCTGCTGCAGAACTTCCTGCTGAGATCATATTAGGAAGCAATGGGAGTGTCACAGAGGAATATGTTTTCATATTTTCAGTATCACCTTTCTTCTTTTAATTTCCTCTTTAATTGTATGGGAGGAAGGGGAGAGTCCAGAATCCAGTGTCTAAAAGACTTACTAGATTATCTTCCTGTCATTCTCTGCTAACACAAAATGCTTCCCTGCATGGCATCAGCTAGTGTTTTGCCAAGTCATCAAAATTCCAAACAGACCAACACATTCTTCCCAGGAAGATTCATATCTCATTGCAAAGGCTTGTTTCAGGCTTAGCCAAAATAGTCCTTTTAAAGACCTTCCGTATACGTCTAACAAAAAGTGACACCCAAACTATTTTACTTCCTTGGAATTTAACAGCCTTCAGTTATACACAGATATTTATGAGAAAGCAGTTTGTGCTGCAACCATTGTGAGACATTGTTGCATGATGTAGTTAATCCAGAAACCCAGTAAATTTCAGCCCTAAAATTTCATAATCCTTGAAGATAACTGAAAAAGCCCTAAAAACCAGAAATATGCAGGCAACCTTAGCTATTGATTTTGTTACAAACTTCAGCTAGACTGTTGATCAGCTTCACAGGAGTGAAGGGTTGTGAGAGCTTGTGTTTGTGCAGATCTTTGAAGATAAAAAATTTGAAAGTTGCTTTATATATATATATATTTATATACATACATGTGATGGCTAGGTAGACAAACAGTGGACAACAGCCTCCAGTGCCAAGAAGCCACTATCTGAACTTATAATGCAATAGCTGTTCATTACACAAGACAGGATTTCAGCAATATGCATTGGGAATTGGTTTTTTGTAGGTATTCTAGTTTGAGTGTGCATATGACATGTATAAAGGCATGCATATGATGTGTAAAGGCACACACACATGTGTATAAGCATGTACCAGCATTTCCTACCACTGATTTTCTAAATCTATCTTTACAAATAAAAGCAATACTAAAACAGAGATAATGTTGGGAACCTATAATTTAGACTGAACAGTATTCCAAGAATTCTTTAATTATGTTAGATCATTTTTTGTAAATTAAAAAATTCAATTTTAAATTCAACACAAAACATGACAAGACATGGAAATACGCAAATACAACATAAACAGTGTATGTTTCTAAACATATTCTTTCTCATACACCTAGAGGGAAGATCAGATTAAAATATTTTAAAATCAGTAGTTAAATTTAGAACTACTAACTCTGTATTCCTTCATCATTACTGTAATGATAATAATAATCTAGTCCTTGAAGTGTTACTTGCCTGCAACTGTCTAGTAATCCTCATTAATACTTTGTACAAAAAACCTGTCCGGCTCTTTCTTGCAAAGTTCTGTTATTTAATTCCTGTTAATATCATAGTTAGAAGATAAGAGTGAGTTCCTCTTTGGAATGGTCAGTGTTTCAGAAGTTAACATCTAGCAAGGCTACTTCCCTTCTCTTCAGCTACTACATGCCCAACAAATTCCTTAAAACATTTCTCAATTTAATTTCAGACTAAACCAAGTAAGTTTAATGTGGTAATTCCTGTAAAAGCAATGTATTTCTAATATTTTCCAGTTCAGTGTATGAGAGAAGAGTAAAACCTCCTGGCTTGCATCACTCCTGTACGTCTGATAGAAAATTCCCATCCATGACTCACACCATGGTACAACATCAGCAATCAGCCCACATGATCACTGTGAATATTCACTTGCAGGAACCAAGGAAGTGTGGGACTTTCCAGATCACTACTGCAATGTAAGCAATTTTTTAGAGAAATGAACTATTAATTCTGTCAATTCGCTTGCGTCAAATCATAGACAGCACAGCAGACAGAAACACCGTAAGGAACAGGAGTTTCTGGTGACTGACGCAAAGCAGTGCAATGGGCAGACAGAGTGTGAGTGAATAGGGAAGGTGTAAATACCCTAGAAAAAGGATAGGACAGACTGCAGCCAGTGAGTTTAAGACTGCTTCAATCCTCTGGCCACAAACCCTTGATGTATCAGAAACTATTACAGCTAGGTTTGTGCCCTCTTGCAAATTCCGCATTGTAGCTTTCTTCCCCTTGGAACTGGCCTCACTACTTTCAGGGTGTATTACGACCGACATTTACTAGTGCAAGTTAGAACAGATATTCAGGGGAATACCATTTGAAGTAGGCAGCATACCCTCTGAGGAGAGGTAGAGCTGGCTGAAAATACCACGGTGAAATAATTTCATCAGCAATGCCAATCCACCAAAATCAGAAGATGTTGCGCAAGGCTGTTGGCTTTGCAGCCTTCTGGTAAGCGTAAGCAGGGTTGTGTCATGATGACATTAGACACGCCACTGAGTGCCTGTGAGCCTCATGATAGGACTGCCTCAGGGAGCTTAGGACTTTTGCAGGCTGTCATGTGCATCTTTCCAGACTTCTGTACCCCTTCCAGTGGCGACAAAGCCCTGGGACCACAATCCTTCCTGAAGGCTTGGCTTCAAAAACCCTGATTCACGCCAAGTCTCAGAGGTCTGCCTCTCATGCTCATTGATCTTAGCTCCTACATGACGCCGGGGCTCCTAACATCCTGGATGTCTTACTGACTTTGCTTTTACAGCCCAGCCAAGAGCCGCAGTGCTTAGCTTTTCACTCTTACTTTCTCTATGAGCTTGCTAAGCCAGGTGATTTGATACATTTTTAGTTTTCCACATGTAGGCATCTTTATTTTTCATTTCAAAAAGGAGCATTCTCAGTCAGCAGGTCTGCACTGTGGAGGTGATGCCAGTTTATCTTTATCTTTACATGTATCTCTGTAAAGCCACAGCAGTGATACAGCTTCTAAGGGCAAAATGAGCTGCTCTGCTCACCTAATCAAACCATTTCCTGCTGTATTAGAGGCTCTACTAGCAGAAAGATGCTTCTAACAGAAAATATTACATCTATATGGTTTTTGTCTTTGTAATCATATTTTAGGGATGGGGATTTTTTTAGGTCATAATATTGCTGTGCCAGTTTATCTCAGTGTGCCAGCTAATCCCGATAGACACATGCCTTCTGCACACTGCCAAGACTTGAATTAAGGGTTACCCCTGTATTCTATTTCAGTGAGATCGTGCTACTTTGTAACAGTAGCTACCAAGTTTCATGCAGAGTGGGGTAAAATATTTTATTCAAGTTATATATTCCACTAAACTGATTGCATTTTTTCTAATATTGTGCATGTAGAACATAAGCTGAAACATGAAATTTAAATCTGTGCCTGCTTTCCACATTGTTTCATACAACACTTCCATTGGTTGGGGTTTCTTGTAAAGGGATTTCAGTGTCCCGTTGAGGCTAAAGAGAAAAGATACAAGAAGTAGTTCATAGGAATTGTGTTACCTTGTGCGATTTGTCTCCCGCTACTTAAGCTCTTCACATTTTCTCTTTCATGTAGTTTTCTTAGAATTCATTTTGTCAGATACATTTTCATCCAGGGATGAAGCAATACCAAATTTTTGGTAGTTGTGAAAAACAAAAACAGCACTGATATTTCACAAGTAATACAGTCTGCTATTCCTAGACAATAATAGATTAATGACTCTCAAATACATTGGCAAAAGCACATTTTGTAGAATTATTTGCAGGTCCTTGAGGTTTCCCTGTTTTCTGCATACCCATTGAAATAGATGAAATTTCACACACAATCCACCTTTTTGAAAGAGGGATTCCAAATGAAAAACAGATTCTTTTTCCATGTGAAAAACTTTCAGGGTCAGTCAGCAGTTCCCTGGATTTGATGGCACGCATACAGTTCTGAGGTGAGCTAGACTCCCTGAAGCTGTTCTTGGTTCCATCTTGCTCCTCTGCAAGAGGTGGGTGGTTTAGAGCCTCTGAAGGGACAGTGGGGTTAGAGTTTTCTGAGATGGTCAGTTGTCTCACTAAAGTACACTAAAGTTTTTGCACAACAAGTGTGGGGGCTCATCTCTAGCACCAAGAGCTAGACTTCGAGGTCGCCTTTGTGGTATTCCTCCTTACAAAATATTTTCTTCATTTTTTGGATGTACTGCCTATTTGTTTAACACCTTATTGCTAGAGACCTAACAGCAGGCGGTTTGGGTCCTTTACATTTCCAAGACTGACAACAGGGAGCCGTAGGAAGCCTAATCTTTCCTGCCTTGCTCCTAGCACCCAGAGTACTTTTCTGGATGTGTGGCATGTGAGATAAAGCACTCGTCCTGCAGCTGCTCCAGCCACAGATGACATCTGGGGGCCAATTGAGATAAAGAAATGTGAGCTTTTGCAGCAGCTGTTCCTGAACAGCACCAGGAGACAGATAAATTAAAGGCAGTGGAGGGCTGGTTGATACTAACACAGAAGATCGTTTCCCTGTGGTCTCTCCTTCCCCACTTGCTGCCATGTGGCCATACAACACTTTCCAGGATGGTGCGTACACACCCACAGCAAGGTCATATTGACAGCTGAGTACCTGCTATGTCTTAAGTGATATACTGCATTTATTTGAATAGTGCAATGTTTTCCTCTGACAGAGGGATATTCTCAAGGTAGCATTCCCTGAACCCTGATAGTTTTCTGCTTACGCTTCTCCCACTGTAGGAGGTCAGGTTCGAGACCATCTAAGGAGCCCGAAGGTGCGCAAGTCTGTGGGGCCTCATCAGTTGCATCCGTGGGTCCTGAGGGAACTGGAGGATGAAGTTGCTAAACCACTATCCATGTGGTCTAGTGGAAGGTATCCCTGCCCACGGCCGGGGGTTTGGAACTAGATGGTCTTTAAGGTCCCTTCCAATACAAACTATTCTATGAGTCTATGATTTTTTGGTGCTAACATTGCAGAGAAAGCTTATGTGTGCACTAATAATATGTCCAACACAAGTTCAGTTCTTTCTGGGACTGCAGCTTGCCTGGTCAGGACTGGAGGCTTTTTCCTATTGAATTCAAACAGAGCTTGCACAGACCTTGGCTGGAACAATAACATCAGGGAAAGAACCACCTGTGGTCTGTCATATATATCAAATAATGTTATAAGAATATTTTGAGGCAAATGAGAAGGTCCAGACTAGATTAGCTTCATGGACATACACTCCAACATGAGCACCACTGTTAGCTTTAGTTGTGGCAAATAGCAGAGAGGCCATAGAGAGGGCAACAGAACCAAAGCAGGTCAACCCCAATGTGCACATCCCCAGTATCACCCTTATTTCCACTAGTCAGAGGCTGACTGACTCTTACAGCATGAGATGTAATATTCTCTTTCTTTTTTGTCTGATAATTATAGTCATTCTGGAAATTCTTGCTGATAATGTATATTTTTCTTAGTTCTTGCTAAACTCCTCTCTGACACCCTCTGCAAGCCAGTATTCACTTACATATTTCAGAAAAAGCCTGTCCTTTTGATTTACTGTCTTTTAATCTCACTGAAGGTCTCTGTGGTTTTGTGGTGCTGGGCTGGGAGACAAAAGCCTTCAGTTCTGCCTTCCCATGTGCCCTTCTGGAAGTTGGTGTGGTCCAGCTTGCAGCTAAGAGCCTGGACCATGGTCCACAGGGCACTTCCATTCATCCTGCTTCTTCATCCCAGTGAGCAAGGAGCAACTTGCACATGCAGCAAGCACAGCTGCATGCCTCCTCCTGTACCTGTGACACCCCAGCACAGATAACCAAATCTTTCTTGCTACCAGCCTGTTAGAAAGGGTGAAGGGCAATGGTTCCTGCTTAGTGGGAAGGGAGAGAAAAACATGAAGGAAACACTGATTTAACCTAAAGGCAGAATTTAATCTGTGCTAGATGGTGTGCAGTATGTTTCAACAGAGCACCAAGACAGAACACAGAGTAATTAGTTCATCTGAACTCATGTAAAATTCCCCACATTCTCAGAAGGACTTTGTCTGAGACAGCCCTGACCAAACGAAAAAAAAAAAAAAAGGCATTTGTGAGACATACTTCTTATGCAGTAAAAATTTCAAGGCTCTCCATGCTGTCCAAGCATGATCAAAATAGATCAATCTTGCAAATACTTTCTCCCAAATTGCCATCAGTGTTTACATCTGACTCTGATATACCCTCAGAAATGCACCAAGTTGTAATAACCATCTTTTTGATGTCAATGATTTCCCGGCCTGATGTGAGATATTATGCTGACACATGTATCTGTCTTCCTGTTATGTACTAGGCAGAGTATTTTGTAAGAAAGGACTCCGCAGCAGTGAGAGTAGTCAATAATTCTCTTGGCCTACCAGACTCTATTAAAAATTCTGTCATATAACCAATTGCTTGGCACTTGTGTTGGCTTTCAATAAAAGTTAGAGGATCCTTTAGATGTTAAAGATGCTGTGAAATTCCTGCTGAATACACATAGCCATTTTAGAAGTATGAAGCAAAATTGTTATAGATGGTTACCCACAAAATACTATTCTCCTTCAAAACCAGTAATTTACTAACTGCTCTGCTACTAAATTCCTTAACTTGTCCCACTAGAGTAGCTCATTTTGCATTAGTTTTTGATGTGCTTAGCATTGCCTTGGTGTTATTTTTGCTCATTTCCTCTTTATGGAAATAAAAATATATTGTCTGCAATATTCTTAAACGCAAAGAATCTAATAAAATGCTCTTGCATTGAATCTAATGTAAGAAAAAGTTTGTTATCAAAGAAAAATAAGGGTCTGCCTTGAGTTTTCACTATATTACTATCACTAAATTATGCTCCCCACCGAGTCTCGTGTGGTCTTGGGTGCCTTTCTCCTTTGGTTCATTTGATGAAGGCCAGCCTACAACTTTATTTGAGTTCACTGAAACTACTACTATACTTCGTCTTAAGTATGCAGTTATGTGCTTGACAGGAGTGAGGATCTTGTTACTAGTATCTCTTACCACTAGGGCAAGAAAAGAATGGCTAACACTCTCTGCTAAACCACAGAGTCTAACAAAGTACATGGCCGAATGAGTTGCGTGATTAGCTACAGAAAGACTGCCCATATTCAGAGCTTTTCACTGAGTCCCAGCAGCAGACACCAGAACATTTATGCAGCTCCTTTGCAAGGAAAGGGTAAGCTTCAGCAAATTACAGCTCGATATAGCAAGGCATGTAAAATCAGTTTTTATTGTGAAGCAGCTCTGCACACACTGAAGACAAAGAAAGGCAAAAAAGCTGTTTAGTGATATGAATCAAAGGCAAAGTTTTTCCACGGCAAGCGGGGAGACATAGAAAACATTGGTGGAAATCTTCCAACTACTCCTCCCACAGCATGAGCCTTAAGTGAAGTAAGTGCAGGCAAGGGAAGGGTTACTGCTTTCCCAGCTGTTCACACAAAAGGACACTTTGCACCTGTTCCCAGTGAATGAAAGTTTGCTTTGTGTAAAAGCAGTTCATCACCCCAGCGTTGGCGTCGGGGCGGTGGAGCAGGCAGAGCCCAGGCGCATTCTGGCTGGAACCAGTGCACTGACGAGGAAGAGGGAGGCTGACGGGCAGGTCTGTTGCAATCAAGCTTCATTAGCTTTCACGTGTAAACATGCCCCCACCTGAAGGTTGATGTCACAGCAAATGCAAACAGCAGGGATGCTCAGCTAAGCATAAGCAAGAGAATGTGTATTTTTCACTTTAACCCCAGCTCTGTTTAGATTACCATATTTGCTTAAGGCTGGCATACTTTTCATAGCTACCAGTGAGTTATTAATCAGAAAAACTTGCACTACACTGCCTCTGTATAATTATAAAACTCTGTGCTTCCTTTGATGTTCTCTCAGATATACATCTCCTAAATTGTGATATTTCTCAGACATTACCATTAGGTTTGTGCCAGGCCCTAAGCTGGGGCAAAGGAGTGTAGGTCTGTGGGATCTCAGGGGAGCCCCAGAAGTTCACAGCAACAGAGAAACTCTGGATTGTTTTGGAAAAGCCAGTTCTCAGGTGACACCAGCATGGCAAAGGCATGGACTATGGTCAGAGCTGAGGAAACATGAGCAGCTAGGCAAGTATTTCTTTATTAAAAAAGAAAAAGAGAATTAAAAACAAAATCCCATAACTAAAATAGCAGCTTCTCCTTTTCTCATGTCAACTGGTGACCTAGCAGTTTAAACGGTTCTCCTCCTCAGCGCAGCGGTCACAAACAGGGCACATGGGCCATCCATCTGGGGTAGCGTGGCAGCAGCAGGATAGACCCAGGTTTCCTCTACATCTTCACCTCTCTGACCTTCAGAACATATCACCCCACACCCCCACTTAAATCCTGGGGTCTTTACTTTGGAGCTTAAAATAAATCAATAGACAGTAGAAGAAAATCCCTGTGGGAGCAGCAATTGTGGCCCTGTTCTAAAAGCTTAAATTCCCCACCTGCCACTTGACCAGCAAAAAGCTTGGATTCCCCACTCCAGTCCAGATTATGTAAAACTATTCAAATCCTGAGTGACAGTATTTATGAAGACAGCTGTTGGGCTCTCCAACTAAGGGAGGCAGGGGCAAATGCTGTGGAGTCCAGTAAGAGCTGTTCTGCTATTCAGCCTCCCAGAGACCTTTACAATGCCTTTTATTTACTTTTTTTCTTTTCTTGGGGGGAGGGGGGGCGTGTCCAGGTGGAGGGAAATTAATGATTAGTCAGAGAAATGAAAAATTCCCAACCCAAAGTTCTCAGAAATGCCCTTTAAAAACAGAGACTGATTCAGAGACTGTTCTCCTCACACTCACTTCTCTCTCCCCCTTTGTCTCTCCACCATTTTTGGGTTGCCTTATTCATCACAGAAAGTGGCAGAGAGTGGTGGGGTGATATGCCCTGTAAACTGGTCGTTTGTCAACACCATTCATCTTGATACATTTCTGGGAAGAAGATTACACTAAAAAGATGCTATAATATTTTCGGTTGATGAAATGTTTAACCACTGCCCTGCATCTCACTGAAGCTCTGCCATTGACAAGTATTGCCATTCTCGGTGGTATTTCAAACCGATGTTTACCAACAGGGGTTTGAAATTCAGTAAAACAAAGCGGTTTCCCATGGCAGTGGTTACCGTGCATTGGGAAAGACTAGAGCAAGAATCCCAGCCACTCACTGTTACAGCCAATTGTGAAACCCCAGTTGGCTTCCCTGTGTTCACTGGATGCTGAATGCCCATGCCATAATTACAGGAGTAATTGAAGGATACCGTCTGTTTGCATCTCTGCTTTTCAAAGACTGGGCTTCTACTGAAGTCAATAAGGAATAGTTTTTTTACTGGGAGGTGGACCATGCAGATGAAGTTTATTGAATGTACAACGTTCATTTGACCTACATCACATCTGAGATCAGCTCTAACAATGAGAAGTATCAGCATTTGATAAAACCTCCAAGATGCATAACAAAAATATACACGTAACACGCCTACGGCACTATGGCCGTAATATTTTCAGCCTTGTCTTTAGTTCTGATCAGGAGATTATTTCTTATCTTTGTTGCATTTGTACAGTTACATTTTTCATGCATAGACCCTGGCCTTTAATTTCTTTGGTTTGGCATCACAGAGATGCCATAAAACTGTACCAAGAGGAAAGCTGGAGATTCTCTTGCAGAGACTGTCCAGTAGCAGTCAGGTCAGACTCAGACCCTCTTCTCCTCACACCTTCCACTGTACCTCCTTGCACTCCCACTGCTCCTAAACCAGGATCTGGTTTGTCTCATGTAACATCAGTCATCAAAAATGTAGGTGCCTAAGCCCCTCCCAGCCCATCTTTCTGCAAGAGATTGGGTGAACTGCCTGCTGGGACTGCCCTGTCTACATAGACTACAGAAGCCTAGCTGAGCCCAAAGGACTTTGGTATGGCTAAGAGCAGGTAAAGCCTGTCTAGAACTAAGGGGTCATTACACCACCAAAGTTCATACCAAGATTTCAATCATCTGCCACAGAACTGAAAAAATGGAGGATTAGTTTTCTTTAGTGTCCTTTATTCTGTTAGCATTCAAAATACGAGCCAGTGCATTCACAGCTGCAAACCTCCCAATCAGAAAGTTATGCTTCTGAATGAAACTTTCACAGATGAGAAGGCAAAATGATAAAAGAAATGGCAAACATTAATTCTGACGTAAAGAGAATTGTTGTGCAAAGTCTTTAATTTAATGAAAGAACGTTATATGATTAATTTTAAACACCAGAAGTCATGTCACTGCATTACCATTTACTTGATAATGAATGCTTCTTTCTGGCTGGTTATTGCCTATGAATTTTGAGGCAGTGGATGGGCAAGCAGAACATGTATACCCCCTAAAATGAACAGTACGCTCCTGATCCAGAGAGACTGTCAGCTTCTTTTGCAGGGGTGAGGAGCATTCAGTGCAAGTTAAGTTGAAATGAGATGGAAGGCACACAATCCTTCACAGAAAATATTTTTATATGTGCTGTTGTACTGCATTTGTAGCTAATTATCTGAGTATGTGAACAGCTCATAGATGTAGGTTTCAGTTATAAATATTTATGCACATGACAAAAAAACAGCAGTTAGAAAATGTTTATAATTCCCTGATTTTCTTGTCAAAACATACATATTCATTTCTTTGTTTGCCTTTTTTTCTTGAGAAACATCACTGTAATGTATTGAAAAGCTTCACAGCAGAAAGGAAGCAGGAGTCACCATCAGGTTCCAGCTCTGCACCACTATTTGCCACCAAAGAACATACTTTAATGAGGCCAGGACAAGAAGAGAGAAAAGCTAAAGTCTAATTTGAGATAGGGATCATTGAAAGGGTTATTTCCTTAGTGGAGTTCAAAGTACATGGGTTTTTCTCTGCCTCGGAGACACTCCGCAGCAGTTTCCCAGTGGTGCTGCCAATGGGCACGTTCTGGATAAACACTGCAGTTGTTCTTCCCACACACATTCAGGACATGGAGCTCCACCCCCTACCACTGACGTCAAGAGACTGTCCCAGGCACCTGGCACATCCTGAGATTGTGCTCAAACCGCTTGTTAACCCAGCAGATATGTTAAATGGAGTGAATTTGGCAGTTTAAGGTCAGTCCCCAGAGATAACATTATCAGAAGAGCCATTTGTCTCCAGTGGGAGCAAACACAGGCATCTATCAGGCTCATTCTTTCCACAGCTCTTGCCAGAACCTGATAGGAAAAAAAATACCAGAACTTCAGGAATCAGGGTTCTTGCTACCCTTCTTTATTGACAGTGGTTTCTTTGATTTTGTGGCATGTCTGGCTGTCTGGTCTGTAGGACTAGCAAGGTAGCAACAGCTTTAACCAGGGGAGCCTCAGGAAAAACCCAAATCATATATGTAATGTTTCCCTTTCATGCTGCAACAACATTCAGATCCAGCTGTGCCAGTACAGCAGTGCAGGCACCATTACCCAGAACACGAAGCTGTACAGTTTTCATCGTTATCAATTCCTTCATTCTTTCCTTTTGAACTATTCCAGACTTCAGCACACACTGAGTTCAGACAGAGTTCAAACTCACTGCTTACACCAGGAGGGCTGAAATCTTCGGTTTCCATTTCACAGGAATCACTGCAGGTTCACCGAGCGAGTAAAAGGCGACACTTAATATTTGTGCCAGCCTGGCATTCACTCCGTGCAGCTCAGCCTTCTAGCTCTTCTCCCTGCAGAGCTAGGGTGGAAATCCATTTGCAGCTAGAAAGGCTTGGCACATCAAAGGGATGCTGTCAAAGTGGTAGGCATAAAATGTTGTCTGTCCGCTCTTGTCTACATTTGTTTGCAAAATTCACATTAGCTTTTCAATATAGAAGTATTTTATTTCCAGGCACAGCTTGGAGTGAATACTTTTCTATGTCAGTATCAATGTCAGAATGGGTAACAGTCCTAGTCCATTGAGTAAGCAAGGGAAAAACAAAACAAAGTACCCACACACAAAAAAGGGGAAGAGGGTGGAGACATCTTAGCAAAGGAACAACTTTGTTTTGACTTGCAGAACATTATCAGAAGTCACTACAAGAAAAATCAGATTTTTGAAAGTTAGGAAAATGGTATGCCATGCACTGTCTCAAATGTAGGCTTCAGATCTCATATTTAAGAGAAGGCATAATACATAGTTTCAGCTTATTGACTCATTTGTGGTCTGTGATAAACAATGAGTCATATAACAGACAGCATCCACCACACTGTAGTGCATACTAAGGGGAAAAAAAAAAGAAGGAAATACTGCATTCCTACAAATGGAAATGTTTATGATAAATGGAAGATGAGAGAATTATCACTGAAAAGTGTGTTCCCAATGTTAAAAAGTGCAACACTTTTTTTGATTTTCTTTTGAGTCCTACTGAGACATTTGCTGCAAAAAAAAAAAATGGTGGTAGCAAAAATAAGAGTACTGCTACTGAATTAACACACTGTTTCATTTGCTGCTTTAAAATACGTTGTACCTTTTAATGTCATCCGTTTGGTTTTAACAGATTAGGTGGCTAATCTTTATCACACTGGAGTAAGTAGGAGCGTGTCCCTGCCTGTTCGCTCAGAGAGCAGGTTCTAGCACAGGGCATGCAGGCCATGGCAGAAGGTCTGTTTATGAGAGGGCTGGGGTGACTTTCACTCTACGGAGGGTACAGCACTTGCTTCTGGACTTGTAGGGTCTCCCAGCCTGACAGTGTGAGGGTTTTCCCTTTGCCAGGTACGGACAGCGTGACAGGTAAGCAGCCAGCATTTTGCCCAGACCTATTGCTCGCTCTTGATGGCTCTGACCAGTGCAACGTGGTCACTTGCTCCTCATCATGATACAAATAGCAAGCAAAATCTGCCTTGACAATCCTTCATCCAGTGCTTTCCCTCCAAATCAAATGGGTCTCGTAAGTACATTTGGGTGACAGGTTTGCAAAATTGCTGGATCCCCAAGGTAGAGCCAGCGTCATCTGATTAGCCTGCAGAGGACCCAGGAGAATGAGGCCCTAAACTTAACTTGCAGCCTCTAGGCACTACAGTAATATCATGAATTTAATAGAAATGACAGTGAGAGGGACATGCTATTCACAATACTGACTTCTTCCCATCCACAGATGCTTGGCAGGGCTTCAGATCTGCATTTAGGGAGCGTGTAGGCTTTGCTGAAATGGCCGTTCTTTGTGCAAATATGCCCCCAAGCAGCAATAAAAAGAAACAGATGCAGATTAACACTAACAAATCACATACCCACTGCACTATACATGTAACCTAATGCATGTGAATAGTCCTACTGGCTTTGTATCTGTTAGAGAAGCCCAGCCTTGTTCAAGGCATTGTCCTCTCTCACAGCATCAGCTCTCCTCAAAAGCAAGGAGTTTGAAAGCAAAGGGAATGGCACCCACACAGAAAGTGAGGGACACCAAAGCAGGACAAAGTGGAGTAGAGTCACCTTCACTTTGCCTAACAAGCTCTCAGGATTTGCTGCATCTTGTGAAAACTTGCTCTCTCAGCTCCCTCTGCTCTCCCTGAGGAGATAGAGGGGGTGGGCTGATTCATCCATCCCAAGACCTAAGGGGTCTGTTATGAATCAAGGTGGCTGGAGCAGAGGGGAAGCCTGGATGACCTGCTTACACTGATCTGCCAGTTTTCAGATGACTAATGTTTGGTGAAATAAATCTCACTTTGATGGCTGACTGAGTTATCCTGCCTACCACAGTGTCAAAATGAAGTGAGACATTAGTAAGTATATTCACTGCTGTCTGGGACAGCCAGTGCTCAGTCACAATGGAAAAGGTAGTTGTGACCTGTAGGCAAGCAGACCACGTACAGTAGGTGCCTAAATTTGACATCACGTCTTCTTCCCTCCACTGATGGCAGAGACAGAGCCTGACAGCCCCAGCTAGGACAAGGCTCAGACCACTTATTGTTCCCTTCGTCTTAGACACTATAATAGGTGTGACAAAAAAATCATTCACCCAGACAAGGTGATCCAGAATCTCCAACAGTTCTCACAGGAGTTAAAAAAAAAAAAAAAGAAAAGAAAGAGACAACCATGGTAGGTACAGTGTGTGTTTGTTTGTCTGCATACCTATGGCTTTCTGTAGGAAGTCCCAGAACTTTGCTGCTTGTTCCTGTTTTTGAGTTGCCCTCCTGTGTCTTGTGATCAGGTGTTTTTGAGTTGAATGAATCCACACTACCATTTGTCTGCAACCTCTTGGCATGTACAGATACTGAGAGCCAATGACCTTCCACACTACCTCCACTGCTCCTCTCAAAGGATCTATTATGTGGCTCACTGGAAGAGCACAAGCCTGGTTCTGTTTGAGTCAGCATGACGCTTACAGTATAAATACGGAAAAAAACCTCTCCATGTAGCTAGCCTCATTTTGCATTAGTCAGGAAAGGTCAAGGCAAAACTGGAGCCAGGATAAAATCGGTCAGTGTTTGGAATCAGTCCCACTTGATCTTGATTTCCTGTTTCTGAAAAAAAAAACCCAACTCCACACTGCCTCTCATTGTCTGAATATGAAGTTTAGTGAATGTTGCTATACATGCCACACAAACACATTTTACATACAGCAGTTCCTTGAGTGCCTTAGGAAACTATCAGCATGAGTAAGGAGGCTCTGCAGCTACCAAGAACCAGAAGAAACATGAAGGCTGGAGCCTGTGATCTTTCACAGAATCACAGAATCACAGAATGGTAGGGGTTGGAAGGGACCTCTATGGGTCATCTAGTCCACCCCCCCTGCCGAAGCAGGGTCACCTACAGCAGGCTGCACAGGACCTTGTCCAGGCGGGTCTTGAATATCTCCA
>Ga0065711_1026468_pt1 | contig 69398 bp, 35 predicted proteins | sample Hoacrofraction12_FD_59098 | JGI IMG/M metagenome (GOLD analysis project Ga0065711, IMG submission 59098) | Hoatzin crop microbial communities from Cojedes, Venezuela - Epithelial fraction 12 v2 (version 2) | ecosystem: Host-associated > Birds > Digestive system > Esophagus > Crop | place... | reverse complement strand
TTATTTGTATCGTTGTTGTTCCTGTTTTCCCTCTGTTTGCTGTTCTGTTAAACTGCCCTTATCCCGACCCACCAGTTTCTGCCTCTTTCTTTTCATTCTCCTCCGCATGCCGGCAGGGGGAGGGGCGGCCGCGTGGCGCTTTTGTTGCCGGCGGCAGCCGAATCCAAAACAGGGGGAAGGTTGCTTAAGGGTTTAAAGATTAATAAGCATAACAATATTTTCCATAACTAGGCAACATTTTCAGGCCTTGGTGCTCACATGTCTATTCTAATTCTTTTCTATAATCTTATTTGCCTGCAGATGGGTGTGGGGTGGAACAGAAGTGTATGATGTCAGGAGAGATTATCAGTAGAAATGAGTAAAACTTTCAGTGTTCCCACAAAGTAACCATTTCCAAGCTTCAACAGAAGAATTCTTTGCTGTTATTTCCACGGCACGATGATGAGCAATCCCAGCTGTGCTGTTCTGAGTGATGGGGATATACAAAATCTAGCAGAGAAGCACTGCTGTCTTTTTAATTTTTTTTAGGAGGTTTCAGGATAAGCAGTGTGTTCCAAGTAATATCTCTCTAGAGCATTCGGATCTTGTGTTCTTTGAGAACAGAAGAAAGAACTCCTCTTTCCCTCTGTCAGCTGTGTGTATGGGCATGCACAGACACACCAGCACACATATGCTTTTCTGTCTCTCACATTTGTCGACCAGTCATGTACTCTACAATTAAAATGCTTCACTTCTAAATTACTGGGTGTCATTTTAACAGTCTTCCAGTATCTCTCTGATTTCATTCAGAAGAGAAGTAATGTCTTAGAGCTGTCAGAACCAAACAAGTTAGCATTTACGATTTTCTGTTTTGGACGAGGGATCTATTTGCTAAAACTCAGATGTAGTTTTGAGCTTTTTTCATGAAAATACAAAATTTTTAAAATAAAAATATTTTAAACATTGCCTCAAAACATCCCTCATAGCATGTTTTTCAGAGTTTTATATTTAAGAGATTCTATTTTATTAAACAAATACAAAAAGCCACATCGAAGAGGCATAATGCACTCGAGTACCCCATTCGTGTCTCTGAATGCTGAGATTAATTCTGTTCAGGATTTAAAAAACATCACTTACTAAGATATCAGTCTATCTGAACTCAGTTTAATCTACAGTGAGTGTATAGGGCTGATGCATATGGAAGAAGTGGCTATACTTCTCCATATCTAAAATGGTAAAAGCTACTGAGCCTTTGTATATTATATGTCAGCCAATATTTTGAAATATTCAGTTGCCAATCAAAAATAATTTCTTAAATAAATAAAATAATTTCCTAAAGAGATCTAAGTCTTTATAGTCAGTTGAACTCAAGATACTGAATGGGAGGCATAATTTCTGAATTTGGCCAGAGTTAGGTGTATGTTCATGTTGGAAATAGGTACACTAAAGTACTCTTAAAAAGAGGTAAGAGTGAAAATATGTCTTGAAGGTTAAATGAAAAGCAAAGGTGTTAGTTTCTCTTAGAATGACCTTAAAGGTCTGTGAGAAGGATCTGTGAGGTCTCGTAATACAGGGAATGGTTGCACAGGGAGATAGACAGTAGGAAAGTCAAGATGATGTGGAAGGGTGAATGAGCTAAATGTGATCCAAAAGAAAGCTGAACAGTGGTTTTAAGTGCATTTATAGTTTTGCAGAATGCACTTTTTCAGAATTCTTCCTAGGGATTAATAAATTTGCTATGTTGATGCAAATGGCTCTGTTCTACCAAGATAATACTACTTTGGGAAAAATATTTTTTCATCAAGGTGATGAAGCCCAATTCTGGCATAATCCATGCAGGACTACACTGGATGGAACAGAGAGAACTGCATTTGGGCCTTTTGTACTTGAGCATATATTATGAAAATTATTCTTTGGTTTGTGTGTGGTGTAGCCACTGAAACGGCCTTGCAGGAGAGGGAAGAGAGCCCTGATTTCCTGAGGAAGGTGGGATAAAGTAATGTTTTCTGCAGAAGAAGATGTGAAAACAAATGTTTTGTGGGAATGGTGCCCAGGAGAAGGTGAGGTAGGGAGTGGGGCTGCAGGCAGAGACAGGATGTTCTGCAGTCAGTGCCAAATTCTTCACGGGTCCCATGGATGTGCAAGGGGATTCCACAGCAGCCTGAGCAAATTTTGCAACCTCTTCTGCCAGCCTGTATGTTTAACACAAGATTGTTTTACATATGAATTTTTACTAGCTCCTTTCATACAAGTTATACCTATTAGATTAGGTTCAAGTTTCCCTTGCATCCATACTATATCCAGATAGCATGCATAAGCTGTCCAAGCCTACATCCTGTTCTGCACATTAATGAAGATCCATAGCAGCTTAGCTGAGTGCGCTGGCTGCCTGGCTGCTAGTTCCTACCACTTTCTCAGCATCACTACCTAACCACAAAGGGGAACAGCTCTATTAAAAGGTACCTTTCCCTAATTGAGGGCGAAGTGTCCCAGCCACAAAGGAAGGATGCTACTGTGCAGGTGTTCTGTCTCCAGAGCTGGATTATTCATTAGATCATTGGTCCCTGGATTTTAATTTTTTTTTTAACTTTGAGATCCTGCACTTATTCAAGAAGCTCAAAGTATTGAGAAAATGCTTCATGTTTCAGGAAATGTACAAGAGGTTCAGGGAACTGGCTACCACATTAAACAGTTACCCTGTGGCCTGCACTATAAATGAAGAGGAATAACAGTGGTTATTGAAACTTGTTCTATTTTGTCACAGAGCTACTGGAGCTGCCTGAGCAGCATTACTTGCTTTTTGGAAACCCTAGAGGAGAATATGACTGAGGAACAATCATATCTTTGTAGTCCAATTGTTCCCATGCTTGCAAAAAAAAAAAAGTGAAAAGGAAAAAGTGATCAGGATAGCAATATTGTACAATGTGGCTATGTTTTCAAGTTACTCAGAAAGTCTATATACTGTTACATTGCTTTCAGACACAATAAAAGGCCAGTTATTAATCCTGCAATTACCCAGCCTTATCAGTGCTATCCACACAGGCTGACTGTGGCTGGGATTCTAGATGATATTGTTTTCATTACAGTGACCAAAGTGAAATTTAATTAGAGACCCATCTCTCAAATGGACAAGTGAAAAATATAAGGATTAGGAAATTAATCCTAGTATTTCATTACATTAAGATATTTTGCCATTCTGGATGGGGGATATTTGATACTGTGGACAACTCTTTTCTATCAATTCACTCTTTAGTGGCTGCAAAGCATGATTATGCGGATGGGGGAAATGCTGTTCATGACATTAAAAAGCATATCCTTCCTGTCAGCTCTGAGCATGGAACAGGAATATCTAATCAAAAGGTTTTGCTCTGGATCATATCAGTTCCTGACCACAAACTCTAAATCCATATTATAGAAGCAAGGCAAAATGATCTACAGGTAACAGAAATGGAAAAAATGAATTGATAGGGAGATCAGACTGTGACTAAATGGAAGCAGGGTGGCTGAAAGACAGCATTTTAATAAGGCAGGCTTTTGTATGGTTTTCAGGTACAATTGGGCAGATTTGTATAAAACAAAATTTCATACTGGAGACCATTTAAATTTCATTGATAAGAATGCACTTCATTGCTTCATTTAGAAACTTCCACTGTGGCTTTGTTGCCCATTTGTATAAAAATAAGAACCATCTGTAGGAAAAAAGAAAAAAACCCACAACTTGTTTGTGTGACTGCTTTGCTGTTGTTGTTTAGATTTCTAGGAAACAGATGCATGTTTTTCATTTGTGGAAAGTATACATCTGTTCTGCCAAATTCTCTCCAGAAATGCTTGATTTTCCAGTAAGAGCTTATTCAATTACATTCGAAAATGAGAAACTTTCCCTCCATCATCTGTGTACACACAGACATGTGTTACAAGCAAAAATGGTCATTTTGACACAGTGAGGAATTGTTTTCTCAGCAAATCCATATGAGTTTGCAAATGCTATGTAATAATTCAGGGCGGAAGAAGAAAAGATAAAGTAGCAACAGATATACTTCTGTAATCTGTGAATGGGTGTCTGCAGAGTTGGAGCTGTTAGTCTCATATTGAAGAGTGGCATACAATTTAACAAGGCTGAAACCAGCAAGATTGTACAGAAATTTCTGTGTAAGGTGTAGTAAAGACATAATTCCTGTCTACAAATTGTTTAAACCATTCAATGGTATTATATAACAGGGGTATTATTCTCTCATATATTCTATGGGATAATTTAAATATTTTATAGGGACATTATAATTCTCTGTTAAATTTACAGATTTTCTACAGGAGGGGAGAAGGGGAAGTCATTTTATGTGTTCTGAACGTTAGTCTACTTTGGGATCTACTTCAGAAAAATTACATGGTATATTTATCTGTTGTTTCTTGTTTTGAAAGGAAACAAACTCTACGACATAATTTGTAATCGCTTGTGACTCATATTCACATGTGTCCATTTCAGGGTTCAGGTTAAAGTATCTTCCATTAAGGTATCTTCCTTTGGCTAGGGGATTTTTATCTTCAGGTTGGAAATAGAAGAGGAAAAAAATGCATAGTCAGTAGTTAAACTTTAGAGAGAGGGAATCTAAGAGTAAATCAAGAAGAGTAAACCTATTAACTTGTTCCCCTTCAGGGAGAAGATCCTGCAGTAGTGATGTGTTTTGGAAATAAATTCGAAGCAGGTGGACAGAGCAGCGGGAGGGCAATATCAGGCTAATACAGCAGGAGGGCAACACCAGCCAGTTAGAAAAAAATGAATCGCATGGACTGTAGGGGACTGCATATTAGAATTGCCAAGCTGAATATTTCCTACTGCATATCCTAAATAAATTAGACCTGCACAGAAATATGGGCAATGATAACTCCCCACACAGCACAAATAGCAATGGAAATGAAGGCTGCCCATATGTGCTCCAGTAAAGCTCTGAATGTTCAGGTGGGGTGTCACTTGAGTCCCATTTAAACCTGCTGCCGTGAGCAAGGCCTGTGGATAGATGTAAATGTCCCCATTGGTATTTTTTAATGATATTGCTGGTATTGTATACACAGTAGTGAATTTCTTTCACTGTGACAAATACAGCACCCTCTGCTTTATGTTCTGCTCCAAAGCCAGTACTGGTACTGTCTGGTGGTGGTGGTGTGGGACTGGTAGGAAATGAGAGCGCAGCAGGGAGGTCCGAGCTTCCTGAAGGAGTGGTGGGGAGGGAGACCCATCCCTGAAAAAACTAGAGTGGGAGAGTTGTGCTGAGCTCCTGCCATGGCATGCCCAGTTGAGCCACTCTGCAGCCTCCATACACCTTTACCCAGGCAGTGATGGGGAATCTACATTTTCCCTTGAGCAGTGGATACAAGCAGCTGCCTTGAGTTGAAAGTGAACACCTATGTGGCAGTACAGGACTGGGAACTTTTGTGCAGTGCCAGTCTAACCACTAGCATTTCAGAAAGGGAAGAAGAGATGGCTTTGCGAAGCCACTCTGCAATAGATTTAAAATACCCTGGCCTTGAGCATACTGGCCAGGATGCCACCTGGAGCAGGAAAAGTTCAGTCATCATCAAGCTTTATGTTGCCAAAATAGACCCCGACTCCCTTGATTTGTCAAGCTAGATAGTGTGTGGCTGCTTGCATTAAAATGCATTAGTTTGTTCATTTATCCATGCCTCTGCTGCTCTGCTTCTGGAGGTCTGTGATGTTGGCTGGTGCTCCTTGGGCAGCCGTTGGCAGTAACTCTGCCTGGATGTTGCCCACCTGCTTGTCTGTCCATAGATGCCTGATATTTTGCCTGCTGTCACTCTGGCTATATACTTTCTTTCTTCTGTGACAGCTGGCCTGGTTGTGGGTTGATTTGTTGCATGCAGTGCTTTTCCTTCCCTGACTGCATACCTTAGGCTACAAATTACACTCTTGAGTTTTCCATTCCACAAGGCTGCAAAGCAAAGCCGATTGAACACAGCAGAAACCTCCAGCTGACTTCAATGGGACACTGAATCGTATCCTAAATCACTGATGCTACAGGGTTCACCACAGAGTTTAGCTCTTTGCTCTAAATACTGCACATCTGGGAATAGTTTCCAGTGAATTATATTTTTTTAGAAATGTCCCTCCTCCCTTACTGAGGTTTCTTAACATTCTGCTTCTAGGCCTTACCTCCTCTTCTTTTAAGCACCACTCTTGAGAATGTGTCTTTAACAATTTCAGCTTTACAAATGTTCTTCCTCATAGTGTCTTGGTCTGCATTTCACTTTGCTGTTTTTCCAGTGCAAACAGTTTCCTGCTGCTGAAGAAAGCACTCTTCCATGGAAGACATCTTTCCTTTAGTCTCCTGGGAATGGCTCTGAATTTTTGAAAGACCAAAATTCTCTGTTGGATTTTTTTATTTAAAGAGTTGCTGGAGTTTCCAGACATCCCCGGGGCTCCTTTCTGTCATCCTAGTAGATTCCACAAATCAGTAAGGCACTCGGTATTTTTTACTCTCTCCTCTTTATTTGACTGCTTCACAGAAGAGCTTGAAATATTGGGAGAGTTTGCCCACCACTAAATCCCCAGTGGGCAGAGGTCCCTTAACAGTGTTTCTTAAATAATTACAGGGTTTTGTCATGCAGTCTTGTACCATGTGTACCTTTGTAGTGGCCTTTTTGTGAGATTGCTTCCTTGTTAGTTAGTGGACTGTCAACATTTGTCTTCTAACCGTGGCTCTAGAAGAGGTTAAACACTTAAGCTATAAAACATCATCTGAAAACCAATAGGCGTTTTAGTCTAGAACCATGTTTGTAAAACTTCAGTGTAAGGAGTTTGCTGTGATTAGGTTAGAGGAGGACAGCAATAGAGGCATCAGACAGATTTTGGTCTTTTTTTTTCTATTTCAATAAAGAAAAGAATATATGATCAAAGTTAATCTATTGTAACATCAGTGTTAGAGCTTTTGGTATGTGTTCTGTTAAGGCTGGAGTGGGGCAGAAATAGGATACCAGGATGGAGCTTCAGGACATGTGCTGGGGGGGGGGCTATCCAGCCAAATCAGTGGGGTAGATCAGCATTGTGATGCTGATGCAATGCACAGACCCCATCTCCTCCCACCTTGCACCACCACAGGCCATGCAGAAAGCAACAACACTTGCAAAATTGAGGTTATTACATTGTAGTCTCAATTGTGAGGGCATTGCTACCCATCAGTCTCCATTTTCAGACCATCTAAGCATTAAAATAACTGACCTAACTAGAAATAAGCAAATTTCTTTTGCAAATAATTATAATGAAGTTTGAGACTTTCAGTTCTTACAAGCCAGAAAATTTGTGAAAGACCATTCTTGGAAAACCTGTGGACACAAGTTCTATTTCAGCTATCCAAGTCAAGAGAGAAATCTGGTGGTACACTCTGAAGACTACGCTAAGGAAATAGGATGAAGTTAAAAACAGAACTTACCAAGCTCAAAACGACAACCACCACCTCAGACAGGTTAAGTTGGACCTATTTGTTTTCGAAGAGCTCCTAAAATGTGGTAGGTGATTGAGGGGTAGAAAACCAAAGTCCCTTTCTTCAGCCATAGGTTGACTTTATCACTTCAAAAACATACAAAGCTAAATGCAATCAGAGTCAGGTTAAAAATAATTGATATGTGTATGCTAATATAGAAATCAGGCCTTCTGAAACTATTCCTTTTTTTAAAAGAAAACTCCTCCAAAAATATTGATTCAGTACATTAGGAAAAACATGGCATTCTAAAAAGGAAAATAACTTCAAAGGCTGTTTTACCCAGCAGGGTTAGATACTGCCCTTGTTTTCTAGGTATTCTCACAATGACAAGAGAAGAATACAAACGTGAAGCACAGTTGCTGATGAATGAGAAAGAAAATCAGAAGTAGGGCAACGTGTCTTATACACAATTGATGAAAAATTTACCTGCTTCACCTGACACTTCACTATTGACTTTATATAATGTGGAAAACAATCATAGCAGAAATAGTAATATACAGTATCAGTAACTGAAAGCAGCACAAATTGAGTGCAAACAACATAAAAAGAGAAAGTCACCAGTCCAGTTAGTCAATAAAGATCACAATTTTCAAGGAACATGCTTGAATCACTGTTATTAATCAGGCTCCCAATTTACAACAGATGATACTGTGCAGTCAGTGATTGATAATCCTTTTGGGCGTAATGTCGGTTTTTCCTTGAACCGTGAAGACACAGTTTGTGTGTGTTTGAGAACTTGTAGATTGGTGAGCTCCACAGTTCACCAGCTGCCCAGATTACTTTCTATTGAAAAAAAATGCTTTTATCTGGGGGAGCGGAGGAACCAATTTGTAATATTTCTCTGTTGTTTTTTTTTTTTAAGGTATGGAAGTGAATTTGCAACACATTGAACATAAATGTAAAAGCTATTAGAAGCAATTGTTCTATAATAAAACATAATGTTGCTTGAGCACAAACATCTGTCACTCATGCAGACAGCATCCTGTAAACCCATCTAACTATCTCCATTTTTGCTTCTGATTGTATCAGGGGAGCTTGCGGCATGACAGTGATTTGAATGACAGACGTCCAACCTGGAACAGTGCTATGCATACTTATGTTTGTTTACAGGGCCTCATCACTCTTGAAAGATGGAAATTTGAAAATTTGCTTTTATTGAGAAAAAGAATGATGAGCAAAAGGTTGTTACCTTAGAAAGCAGAGTCAAAGTTACTGTAGGGCTCTGTCTTTCATAAAAATTTTACTGAGTTTTTGAATTGACTTTTTTGGTTTTCTAATGAAAAAGAGCATGAATAATTTAGATGTAGACCGCATTTTCTATATTAGAGCCATAGTATACCAATACAATGGAAGAGACAACACTCAAGACACAGCTTAACTTAATCCTCTTCCTCCCAGACTTTGATTACAATCTTTAAAACAGCTATAGAACCTCTATATTAGAGGCAGATTTTCCCTATCTTATTATTAAATTATTTTTAGATTTCTGGAATGCAACCTTAATCAGTTTAATGAATGAGGCTTAGATTTTTGTGTTCGTCCTCAGTATCATAATGAAAATTTGCTAATTATTTAGAACTTCTAGATGCAAAGCACTAGTGACTTTTGCATTTCAAAGTATTAAACACGCTTTCACCCTGAAATGCTTTCCCATTTTTCTGTTATGCATCTATTATAACAAATCAATTCCCAATTCCGACATGCCTGTGAAGAATCAGACAGTTTTCTTTGTGGTATTGGCATGACAATCTGAATACTTACGCTTTCATTTCAGTCCTATTTGACCATATCCATAGTTTCTTTGTAGTGTACCAGAGGTAATGGGTCACATATCCTGTATAAACAAAGCTTTCTGCCCTGAGATCTGCAATGTAGGCGAAATATGGTCCCTCGTCAATAAAACCGTGCTCTCTTTTTAATGATACCAATCTGTAAGTTGGCATTTTGCATTATGTGCTTATTTGCCAAGCAGTAAATTGATTTGTTTGAGTGAGAGAGAGAATAATGTGCTACCTAATAATCTTGAACTACTGTAGTGTATGACAGAAAGGTTTAGGTGCTTATTTTCCAAAGGCCATGCTCTCATTTCAAATCTGTGCTCTTTGACCTGAAATAAAAAAGGGGAAGAAAAGGTAATTTCTACCTGATCACTGTTTCCCTGTGCTGATCCTCTAATCTGATGTCCGTCAGGCAATCAGCACGGTCAGCTGACGTCTTTCAAAACTGCATCCATTTTCTCGTTCTTGCTTGTGGATTTCTGCAGAGGTAGCCTGTGAAGACCAGAGAAAGGTGTATGAAGTCACAGTGGATATCTTGGGAAAGATCTCCAGATGGAGTGTTTTTACACGGCAGGAGAGAAAGCTGTCTCGATTAAAGTTACTAGGGAAAAAGTTAACTGAATGATAGTAACATTTATTCAATTTTAACCATTGGTTTTAAATTAGAGATGCAATCTTTATATGACGAGCCAGAAAATCTCGTCTTAAATATTTGTCCAGGATACTGGACCAACAAATATTTGTATCTATAGCTGACTATACAGTTTTGTGATAACTACTGTTTCTGTGATAACAGTGCTCCTTTTCACAAAAATAAAAAGCTTCTGTCTTGAACAGTTTTTCATTTTGCAGCCTGTGTTACCTTAAATCAGGTACTAAATGACTAGTGTCTTATTTTCCCATAATAATCATAAAGCAGCCTTCCCCAGTGGCTTCCTCCGCCCCAGATCTCACTGATTTATGGCCAGTTCTGAAGCACAGGTTTCTGTCATGTCTATTACTTATTTCATTTCTTTTATTTTATTGTTACTGTTGTGACAGAGCCTGGAGTGTCTTGTTGCGAACCCTGTGGGCACTGGTTAAAAAAAGAAGACTGTCCTTTCCTTGGCAAGTTTAAAATTGCTCCATCTGAAGATAGAAAACTGTATCAGAAAAACTAAAACCATTGCAAGAAATAACATAATAGTGAAACGATTATGCTTTCCGTCAAAGAGGTAGTCCAAAATCTGAAAATGTCATCAAGTATCTTGGGAAAGACATTTTTTAAAATTACAGCCAGACCTACACTTCAGCCAACAGACCTGGCAAAATGAGATGTACTCTAACTCTTTGTACAAATAAAAATGGAGGTCTCTTAAACATCTCCTAGACTGAGGGGGAAACAGTGAAACTGCAATTTTGTGATTGAATTAAACTGTTCCATTTCCTAATTTTATTACAGGCTTTGTCAGAGGAAAGGCGAAATGTCTGCTTATTAGTCCTGATCTCAATCTTTATCTCAGGAGACTTTTATCATAATGAGTATTAATTCTATGAAATTAATTGAGAGGTTATTATTTTCATCTCTAAATGGTGTGTATTTTTGATTGACTGGTCGATGACAAGTGTCTTCTCATTTTCCACTGTAATAAGGCTATGAAAAGGAAAAGAAGTGGAATAGTTGGCCAATTAAGTTATACAATAATGACAAGGTCAGGTCAAAGAGAGTACATTGTGGTAGTTTACAAATTACGAAGACATTTGGGGTTTTCAAGTTCCTGACAGAGATTGTAAAGAAAATAGAAAGTGACACATGAATCCATTAATGTGGCAGCACAATAAAAGGGAGGAGAAATAATTTTAAGCATACAAGTGTACATCAAAATAATTTGAAGGGATCAGAGACAAACCCCCGAGACTGTCCTGACTCTTTCCAAAATAAAACAATAGACCACAGAAAATATACATTTCCCATTTCCTCCTAAATCTATGTCTTTCGCAGTTAGTTGCCTGTATTTCAGGAAAGTTTTTCCTTGCTTTATCTCTTCAATCTGCCCTATCTCTGTGTAAGAGCTTTGAGTCATGCAAAGATAGTTCTGTTCATTGAAATCCTATGATGTTTGTTCTTCCTGCTGTAATGAATTTGTGTTCCTTTGCCAAGGAAAGAGCAGCTCTTATCGTCAAAAATGTGTGAAGCTCTGCCAGTAAGAAGTGACATGTTTATAAATAAGGAACAATGTAGTCATACTGAATCTGTGCCTGCAAACATCCTGCATATTACATCAGTATGGTTGAACTGATTTACCCAATAGTCTTACGGGACTCATTTGTTGAAAAAGAAAGAGCAAGGCTCCTGCCTTAAAGTTTACCAGAAATAAAAAAGCTTGGAGGAGAAGATTTTTACCACTAGCTGTTTCCAGTGTTTCTTGTGACTAAGGTACAGTCATACCTGTGTTAAAAAATGAGCTTGAAGGGTTTGTTCTGTTTTACCTTTGTAAAATTAAAAAAATACTACTTAATCTGAACACGTTATCACACGATGTGTACCTTTTCAAACATCTGGGGTACTCTAGGTTTTCTAATAGAATTATTATTGTCCATTAATTATCTTATACGGTAGGTGCATAGAAAGCTCATGTGAACAGATGACAGTGATCTAGTCGTAATGTAAGAAGTGCTTGGCCAAAGAAGGAAAAATTTGGCTTCATGCTGACTTTCCCCGAGACCCTTGCTTCGAATGAAGATGATCTCTAAAACACATAGGGAAGTTAAGGGATCTTTTAAGGCATGCTGCATGAGGAAGATGCTTCTGATCCTGCTGTGGTATACCAGCACAATTCATTCTGCACCTACCCAAATCCTTTCTTTCAGGCCCACCCTGCAATGTTCCCAGTGACTGTGGGCGGCAGAACACTGTCTACATCAAAGAAATCTCCAGCTGTCCTGTTAAAATAGCTCTTCATTCTCTTGGCACTGCTGGCACAGTACAAAGGAGACAGCCAGGGTCAAACTTCAGTACTGTGTTGAAGAATATTCTCATACTAATGCTCAGCTTATGCAAGTACAGCAGCCTTATGTGAGCACCTTAGATTGTTTTGCAAAAACAGAGCAAAACAAACTGGTTTATTTGCAGATCGTGACTCCATTTGATGCAACTAAGTGCTACCCAAGGTCGAGTTCCCAAAGAAGGGATCTCTTATGTCTGTTCTTGCTGGGGAATCTGTATGGTCTTGCACACAGCATGGCCACTGCACCAACAATCAGAGTTTTTCTGAATACTCTAGACTAATATAATCACTTTCCCAGCATCACTGCTCTCTTTTCATGCCTTGTGTAAATGTGATGAATTAGCCTTGCTGCTACTGTTGCAGTGTTTTAAAATAATAGGATACACAGCTTTCTGCAAGCTGAGTCTGTAACACATCCTGCAGAAGCTGACACATGAGGGTGTCAGCTTTCAGACTGTTCAGTTATCTCCTGTTCTTGTGATAGCAAATTTTGTGGGGGTTTTGACGCCTTGTCTTTCAGTCTCTCTCTCACTCTCATCCTTTCTTGCCTTGTGGGAATGAAGAAGAAACTTTCCATCCTGTGTCTCTGAGCAGATTACAGCAGATCTCTGAGTGGTTCCCTCAAGACAGCTCATGAGTTCTCTGGCAAAGGAAGACTGAATTAATGTGGATTTTTTCCTGGTTTAATATTAAAAATGCAATACATCTATTTATGTATCATCGGTAAAATTCATCATCTTCATCCAGATTTTGTGTGTTTTTTCACTGAATACAGTTGGTATCCCTGAAGAGTATTTGATAAATCTGTTCTTTTAGGAGATGCTATTATCTCTAAGAAAAGGATATTAATGTGCTGTCTTTGTCTCTCATTAGGAATTTTAGGACCTGACCAGGGTAAAGACCATCAAGCATCAGAAAATTTTACAGCTTCAATAAATCTTTTTTTTTTTCACCTAGGAAATTTCTGGGAAGTTTTAAAAAATACGTAGTAAGCTCCGGCCTCTGGATTATAGAATAGCTGAGGTGAGCAGGGACCTCTGGAGATCATTGAGTGCAAACACCTGCCCAAAGCAGGGTCAGCTAGACCAGGTTGCTTAGGGCATGGTCAGTGGATTTTGAATATCTGCAAGGATGGAGATTCCTCAGTCTCTCTGGCAACCTGTTCCTACATGTGATCACCTGCACAGGAAAAAAAGGATTTTTCTTATGTTTGAATGGAATTTTCAGTATTTCAGTTCATGCCCATCACCCCTAGTTCTGTCACTGGACACCCCACTGAGGACAATCTGGCTATATCCTTTGCACATTGGTTAAATTCCCCTGAGCCATCTCTTCTCCAGGCTGGACAGTCATAGCTTTCAATGTCTCTTCATATAGCAGATGCCCAGTCCATCAATCATCTTCATGACTCTTTACTGACATTCATTAATGTTGGGGATCTATGTGTTACCACATTAGAGACCAGTTAAGTTCACATCCGAAGCAAGTGAATGTCTTTCTCTGGAGAGAAAGAGATACTCCTGGAGCTTTTTAGTTTGTAGGGAATGGAATTTCTACATTGGAACGGAGAAGGTTTTTCTGCTAAAAATTTCTATGTAAATGCTGTTCTCAGGAAACCGTGATCTGTACTCTGACAAATGAATTCACCCATGCTTCCCCCAGAGTAAAAAGGCACAGATTAGGTAGTATTTTCACCAACACCTTATTTTATTGTATTTTAGAAGTAAGAAAGTACTTTTCCCTCCAAAGAGTAGAAGAATAAAAGATGGATCGCAAAGTCAGCTTGCAGGGTTAAAATATGTTTCAGCTGACTTAAAAGAGTTGGTTTGCAGCATTCCTATCTAAGTCATATACTGATGGCCATAATGATCTGTCACAACAGGTATCTTAGTAATTTCCCCCATAGTCATGCAGATGTCAGGAACCTAACACAGAAAGAGAAGGTGTGAGTAGAACAGTAGACGGCAGAATCACTTACACAACTCAAGCTTTCTGACCCTTAGTCTTCCTGTCACCCGCCTGGACAAGGTCCTGTACGGCCTGCTGTAGGTGACCCTGCTTCGGCAGGAGGGTTGGACTAGATGACCCACAGAGGTCCCTTCCAACCCCTACCATTCTGTGATTCTGTGATTCCTGTTGAACACTGTCCTCTTGTAGGCATTCTTTGAATTATTTTTTCATAAATAATGTTAGTTGGATGCTTACTGAATACTTAATTGTGTTTTCACAGCTACTGGACTGCAGTAAAGAATATTCTTTCTCCCAGGCAAGGCTGATAAAGAATGCAAAAAGGCAGCACATCTCAGTTCTCTGTCACTGCTGACTTCTTGAGCATGAGCTGACACACTCCATGGACTTTGAAGATACAATCACTGAATCTGTGTGGAGTGGAGGGAAAAGATGTTGGAATTCCATAACCTAACATTGTCCTTAGTAGTGACTAATGCAGGACAAGAAAATTCACCGTGAATGAGAACACATGGTTAAATACGTCAAAGATTTCTTTTCCTCTAAAATGTATTTTATGGGATTTTGTTTATAAATAATAACAGAATAGGGCATAAAACAATATCGCAAGCAAGCATCACTGTACAACATGAAGTATAATTGATGCACTGTGACAGAGAAGGCAAAAAGTATGCCCAAGGATAAATCTCTCACCAAATTGACTAACAGGACAGCAAAAGCCATGGAAAAAAATGGAAACACTGCTTACGATAGTTATTTTATTTATATTTAAATATGCTGTTACTAAGACTAACACGCACTTATTTGCAAAAACTTGTTTCTCCAATCCTTCAGCTCAGTATTCTTCATTGCCATTTTCTTGTCCCCATACAATCCGTAATTTTAATTATTTCCATTATCATGTACTCAGCTAAGAGTTTAGTTGCAGTAGATTAGACTGAATCCAGTTTGCTTTCATTATTTTCTATTTGTTCCACTTATTGCAAATTGTTTTCTTTGGTTATTATTATTTTCCATTAAGCTCTTTGAATTCTGTGAATCCTTTCTTGGAATACCCAGCAATACACATATTTAAACTAAGTCTGTTTTCACTAGTTATTCTATGCTTTTAGTTTTCACTGCAAAAAGCACAGCCCAAATGACAACATGGTTTTATTCCTGTATTCTGAAAACGTAATACCCAGTAGCTAGTTTCCTTAAACATCACTGGGAGGGAGTGGCCTACCTTCCTCATGCAACTGTTCCACCATCAGTTTTTGTTTTTTCTTCTCTGCTACAGTATGATTTCTTAATGTTGGAGATGATGCCTTCTGTTTTAACTTCCTCATGCTAAATTTGCATATGCATTGCCTACCTCTTGCTTCCAGTGTGGCGTGAGCCCTAAGAAACTCCTCTCGTTCCCTTAGCAGGGAAATGCAGATGTGGGGCTCAGCTGTAAACGCTACTCAAAAAGGCAACAGAAGGCCCTCAAGCAAAGCGATATCCATTCTGAGCCCACCATATGGCTTGCCCAACAATGTAGAAACAGCCATGATTTTCTACCTTTCCCTAGGTATGAGATACATCAACCTTTGTGGCTGTCTGTGGCTGTCCTCTTCCTTTAGGTGACTGTTTTCCAAGTGCTGGTAGATAAATGGCTGCATCTATACAGGTTGCTCAATCTGCTTTTGAAGTACAATGGGCCTTTATGCACCTTCTGCCTACTTGCAAAAGTCTCCGTCTTGATAAACTTTGATGTCTCACCTTCTTGAACCAGTGTGAGACAAGGGTCCTGATAGCCCACCTGCATCATAAAATGTGGCTGCAGCTCACAGCCTAAGCAGGAGTCTCTCCAGGCCAGGCTGTATTCACATGAGAGTTGGTTCCCCACATCAGACATCCATACACAAATTAATCCACTAGCTATTGCAGCTCTCTTGCCAAGCTTATAAAAGATCAAAATTCCCAGCTTAGCTGCTAGTGTTTTTTCTTAGCGTAATTGATTTGTTTCAGTCTGTTTTATCACAAGCTTTACATCTACTATTTAAAATAAAATTTAAACTACACAGGTTATTCTCTTATAAAATTTATTTTGCAAAGATGGATCCAAGAAGGCTTTGGTGACGAATACTGGGTCATTGCTTATTCTCATTCTCCAAGCACTGAAACTTTCCATGAGGTACAGCACCCATTGCTATAGCTGTCATGGATTTCTGGCATCCCATGTAGTAGTAATTTAATATCTGTAACAAGAAATAAGAGGAAAAGATGCACTGTATGTACATGCAGCCAAAAACACCCCAGAAATAAGTGGTTTGAGTGATTAAAGAAGTTGAAAGAGAGCAATAGCAATGCATAGCTTTATCTTGGTTCGAATTAGAGACAGCATTGACTGGCTGGGGCTGGCACAGAACAAGTCATCTCAGATAGATAAATAATGAATGTTACCATTAAAAAATTATCTCCTGTGTGACAGTCAACAAAATATGAATGGAAATTCAGTGTAATAAAAATGGAAGAGAGCAGATTCAAGATCAGAGAGGCATTTCCATGCGGATATTGCTAATGTTTTGATGTGAGGTAATTTTAAGCAACAAGTACTGGGTGTGCCACTGGTGATTCAGCTCAGTCCTTTTCCTATCACACTACAAAATTAAGTCATTGGAAGCAGGGAATGACCAAATGACAAAACTTCCATGCAAATACCAGTGAATCTGGATTATACTTTCAGCTCAAGGCACGCTCAAACTTGTGAATATTCCAAGTCCTTCAAGGCAGCTTGGCTCCCACAGACGCGTGCAGAACTGACCAGTAGCTACCGTGAGGTGTATGGGCAAAAGCACCAAATTCCACATATCAGCATTTTGTCACAAGACATACACAGATTATTTACCTGTTTGAGATATCTCAGCATTGCATTGATATTCAGTGATTAACGTTAAGAAGAATCTCTAAATTTGGAAGCTGTTCTTTTTCAAATATAATACGGTGCTTGCTCAAAAGCACACAACTATCATTTTTTTCTGATCCTGTTCCTCCTCCTTGAAGGCCCACTGTTGCTGTTTCATTATCTCTTTAATCATCTACATCTACTGGCTTAAAAGCTGAGCTTGTAAAACACTGGTCTTTAAGTGCACAATATCTAACATCAAAATTCATACTAATTGCAACAGAACAATAACATAATCTTGACATAGCAAGGACTGGCAAATTTACGTTAATCAGATCAGGTCAGCTCTGTATAGCTGTAAGAAAAACTGTCTCACAAACTCGCATCACTTCTTCCAGGAATTACTACTTTGTTGGCAGCAGCTTGCACATAAGAAAAAAATTATTGGTACGTGTTTGTTTTAGCAAGGCTTGCTATCACACTGCAATAAAGTGTGCTGCTAAAGAGAAGTAGATGGGTCAGTGTTGTCTGAAGGACCAGGATAAACATTGACCTGCAAATTTCCCAAGTGAGTCAAAACAGCTTGCAATGAGCTAATTTACAAATGTGAGTTTCTGACAGACATTCAATTTATGTCCATCAACTGTGCCACCTGGCAAGAAGAGAAATAGATGAGAAAGGGCAGGAGGGAGTGTTTAAGTTTCTATGTCTCTTTAAAGGGGAGGAAAGGGCAATTTAACTTTGAGAGTGTGCTAAGAGGGTTAATTCAGGAGAAGTTCTGCAATTTGTTCTAGTTCTCAGTAATGTAGGACCTTAGGGCTTAATGTAATGGAATGTGATTTAGAGTTCTGAATGTGCTAATTTTGTAATTCAGGTGTCCTGTGGAGAGGCTGTATTCATGCCAGCTGTCTGGGGAATTAAATGCAGCTGATTTGTGTTGGGGAAAATGTGTGGTTTGCTTCAGGCCAAAATTGATGGTAAAATTTAAACCAATGTATTTTTCTCTCTCCTTAATTTAAAGTATGGGATACAGGTGGGCCTGAGGGGAATTACCAAGGGCTCCCACATACTTTCTGGTGTTTATTATAAAAAATTCTTATATTGTTCAAGTATAGCACTTCATAACCAGCATAAACGAGTTTTCTTTATAACAGTGCTTTTCTGTTTTCCTTTGCTTTTGCCCTACTTTGGGTGTTCCATCTTCATCAAACACTAATTACAGTAGGATTTTGAGTCTCATGCTCTCTGCAAGCATGAGATGTTGATCCAACGGCCAGCTTCTTCAGAAGAAACTCTTGTGTTAAGTATCAATTTGATTTTCTTCCATGAGAGAGATCTAGGGTTGGGAAGTAGTTTCCATAATATTCTTGAGTCAAACTGAAGATTTGTCAATATTGCTGTGAAATTGTGAGCTAACAGTGCCTGCCTACCGTAAGGGGTATGCTCGAGAGTTAGCTCAACAAAGCAAGCAGAGTTTGCCAGGTGAATAACACAACACTGAATTATTTATTTATTTGCTTATTTCAAAATGTATCCTTGGAATATTACGAAATGTGGTTCTGAGAAATAAAGGACCATGTCTTCAGTTTATGTAAATCAGAGTTGCTCCATTTGCTTCAGTGAAACTATGCTGATTTATGCCAGCTAAAGAGCTGGACCACTGTTCCTTAAGCTGTAAAAATGCTTGTTTTACAAATGACTCTGCATCTAAATGGCATTATCACACCATAACACCTGACCTCAGAGGTGAAATTAGTTATTTTTATTGAAATCAAAACAATTATATTTCTGTCTTGACTGGTTTCCTTCATCTGCCTTGGGAAAACATTTGAAGAAAGCAGAAAGGTAAAGCTGTCTTTTTATACACTCTTGCAGGAGTACTGTCTTTTTGAAATAGAGCGAGGTCCTCTTAAATAGAAATGCTGATGAATAACAAACGAAAGGTGCTTGGGTTTTTCTTTTCCTCCACCTCTGTCTTAGTCCCTTTACCATGTCTTTTTGGAGATAAGTATAGGTAAATTACTCCAGGTCCATAATATTAAAAACAAAATGCTGGGAGGACAGAAATCTCAAAGATGCTAGTAGTAAAGCACAGTGAATAAAAGGATTTACCCAAACCAGCTTATGGAAACATGCTAATTCAGCCATTCAACACATGATACCTACGTCCATCAGACACAAGATTTTATGATCCATGGTCTTTTGGGTAGCAATACTCTGTATTTGTTGGTTTTGCTAAAGGAGAGATGGAGTTTGCAGAAAATCCAAGGGTAGCATGATGCAGAATTGAACATTAAAATCAATTTGTGTTATATACAGAACAGATACAAGCTCATTTTATTTTGTTCTGTTTAATCCTGGCTTAAAATATTTTCTTCACAAAATCATTTTGAGAATGCCAGTATGTATGTGGTGAGAACATGAGTACATACTAATATTCCACTAATATCTGACAGATAAAAATTTCTAAAAGGACAATGCCTGGCACCATGATACAAACAACTTGTTTCAGAATTGATAAAATAGAAGATGAAAGTTGCCCTTAATGGAGATCAAAATTGTTTATAATTGCAAAATGATCGCTCTCTGACTTGACCATACTTCAGACCTTTGCATGTCGATACATTTAGTTTCTTCCTTGTAACAGTTCACCCACTTCTTTCTATATTGACTACAACTGTTGAACTGAGTATTGGCTTAAAGTAATCTGAATATATTCCTCTTGTTGATGCTTCCTAGTTAAATTATCCAGTTAATAAATAAAGCAGGTAACTGGTGCAACCCTTGCTCATTCTTATGGGAGCTTCTTTCAAAACCTGGAGCTGCAAACTTTTTATTTTGGCTGCAACCTTTTTGTTCCAAAGTTGCAGATTCAACCCAAATATTTTGCAAACTTGTTTTCTGTGTGCAGAGAAGAGTAGAATTCTAAGAAAGCTGTATGGTTTCACTTTGACTTTTAAAATAAAATGTATCAGTGTTCTGTAGGGAAAAAATCTTTATTAAAAAAAGAAAATTCAGAATAAGAAATGTTATTTCAATAGAAACAAAACACTTTGTTCAATCTCTAGTGATTTATTTGACTTTTTTGCTGATAAATTTATGGGCTTGGCCAATGAAATAAGAATTTTGGATTTTTTTTTATTATCAGTAACAAAAAGCAGTTCTTTCCAAAGCTTTACCATAAATATAACCAATCTTTCTTCACATTTCACATTTGTAACAAACACCTTTCCCTGTTTCTAAATTGTTATTGAAACCTTTTCACAGAAAACTATCAATCAACCACTATTGGATAAGAGCTTATCTACATGATTACCAGAAGAGTAATCTAAGTCAGCCATTAAAATAGTGGAGCTAAATCACTTTATGAACTTATTGTGGACACTTGTATTAAAAATTAAATTGGTATAAATTTGATTTGAATTTCTTCACAATATGATAACACTTTGTTATGCCACTTTCTACTGTAATCCTATCAGACCTTCTAAATGGGCAAAGAAATATGCTGTAGGAAGAAGTTGTACTGGTTATTCAATGACCATCATTTCAGTATATGGCTGTCATTAAATTAAAGATACAGGAATGTATTTGGGGTAATAAGCTATTGAGTGTGAATCTTAATGCAAAATGTAAAATTGAGGTCTTGACCACTTTGCATAAAAGTAAGTATGTCCAGACTGTATCTCCTAACTGCTATTGCGGTTTCCACTGGAGAATAATCTTCCCGCCTGATTACATTTTAGTGGGTTGTTTCCAAGTTTCACACCAGGGACAGTTCTATTTTAGTTTGTAATTACCCATTCTTCATTTGTTTGAATAAGTGAAGTAATGTCTGTAACTCATTCTGGTGTCTTCAGAAGAAAGTATCTACAGAGATGTAAACTTTTATTTATCTTCTTTCAAGGCGGACACTGGGTGCCATGAGAAAAAAATCTGGTAAAAGAAAAGATGGCCTGTTTCTAAAATGTGAGTTCATCAAAATATAATTGTGTTAGATGCTTCATCTGCAAATCAGATGATAAACTTAATCCAAGCTTTTTTATAAGAGCTAACACATTTTGCCTTGAGTCAGAAATTTGCTGTTGCTACCATTGGTTATGCCCAAGGATTGTTAATATTTGGCATCAAGTTCAATTTTATTCAGTGACTGTAACAGAGATCAACCTTGTTTGATCCCTTGCTGTTTCTTCAGGGAAATTAATTCCAAATGATGCAGCTGGATTGAAGAACTGAGAATTTAAATTTATCTTCTCTGGTGAGTGAAGGAGGATGCATATTTATAACATGAATAGCAAACTCTCTACATCCTGGCTTTCTGTATTTTATTACTTGCTACTGGTAACAAAACTTAATGCTCTCTGCAACAGCGTTTCTATATGTTTTGGGGGTTTTTTCAGATTCACATATCCAAGAGTTAATAGTCCAGTCAAAGAATTTAATAAAGGAATGTTCTCCTTCTTTTTTAAATTAATTTAATAGTTATCTTGAATTGTGTCATAAATGGGTGAAAAGAAATACATCTTCTGTTCCCCATTATTACTATCTGTCTTCCTGGCTTGTTCAAAGCGTGTCTGGGCTCTTTAAGTGTAGTTCATGTACTATTTCTTTGCTTTGTCTGTATGTCAGATATTGATACAGACCTTCTTTGTAAATCTCTTTAAAAGCTACCAATGAAAAAAGACAACAATGAAATCAGTTGGCAATATTAATAGTGCTTCAATTGGCCTGAAATACCAAGGCTAATTTGTTCAAGGCTTTGTACAACCTCCCCCACCAGAGACCTTTTTCTTCTTGTGAGCTGCATCAATCTCCTTTGGGTTAGCCTGATAGCCTCTTCCACTCATTGCCTTCCTCAACCCAGAGAGTCACCACCTTTGCTTGCGTGTTAGATTGAGCGATATAGAACAGAGTGTATATTCTCACCCCCCTATGCCAAGCCAAGTAGCTACCTTACCTGCTTCTTTGCTTCTCTTACATACAGATTTTTTCCTTCCTCGCCTAGTCCCTGGTTATGCACACAATAAGCATCACTCTCTTACTTTCATGTCACCCCTCCTACGAACAGAGCTTCTGGAAATGTCCTGGAAATGTGCCTAGTGAGGGGAGATCAGGAAACAAGTGTCCTGCGAGTCAGGTGGGAACATAGAAAGAACTCATAAAATCCCTTCCTTCTGGTCCATCTAGATTTGTATTTTCTTTCCCACAATGACTCCCACATTCAAAGCAGGATTAGGCATAGAGGTAGCTATCAGCATAAAGCAAAGTTCCCGAGTACAACAGGACTGAGGTGCCCTGAGCATCTCCTAGGCATGATGATTCTGCACAGATCCTCTACCCATGGATGATGAGAAGTGTAGCTGGCAGACAGAGGTCATAATTCCTACAAGAAAGTTTATCCACCTGAAAACAGAAAGAAGTAAGCCATCACCCTGCTGTGTGCTAGAAGCTGGTGAAGGGATTCTGTTTACCACCAGCTCCCTTAGCACTCTCTCTTTCATCCTAAATTCAGCAAATGCAGCATTCTGTCTTGGGTCAACATTAATTAGCTAGGCCAGCAATCAATATCAGTAATGAATTTAGGGACAAAGTTGTTACTATGGATTAGAATACTTCCTGCCACCTTCCCTTTCTTGGCAGCATCATGGGGAGAAATGTATGGTTATTTCAAGGCCGTTTGACACTGGACTTCTACAAAGCATTCAGGCATTCTGAGCAACAGACCCCAATAGTCCTTTTTCTCTGCTTACAGGGCCTGTTTTGGTCAGAACTACAAAATATTTTAAAAGTCTGTAAAATTGATAGGACATTACAATGACATGTTTCCAGGGTGTCTTTTTATTACTGTGCTGTGTCGGCCATGGCCATGCCCACTGTGTTATAGAACTGTTCAACAGATTTGCCCAGATGATGATGACGCTTTTTCAAAAAGCACTTTGGATTTAGAATAATAACCACAATCTGCTACAAGACAAATGTTGATGAAAAGAGGATGCCAGCGACAGAAATTGTGACAGAGTTTGAATTTCTAACAGCAAAGCTGTGTGCAGCAGTGTTATTCACACTTCGAAATACAATCTCCCTCAAATAGCACTGCCTTCTGATATGCGATATGGGCCTGATCCAAAGCCTATTTGAGTCAGTGGACTGATTCCCAATGACTTTAATGGGCTTTGGATTACACCCTAATTCCACTGATGTTCCCTTTACTAAAGCTTTTAGTTATAATGAAGATCAACAATGCTGTGTTTGTTTTTCCCTTGTTTCCAGGTGTTAATATTTTCTGTGTCTCCATCTAAGAGAAGCCTCAATTATCAGGGAGGAGAGAGAAAAGCCCAAATCTTTCACCAGTGGTGGTGATCTGCTGCACATAGATTGCTAATGCTTGGTGCTGAGTCACAGCAAGCAAGAGGATGATCATCATGTAAAGGTGGTTAATAAAAGCAAAAGCGCAGTGGCATTTCAGGCCTGATTTGGCAATAAATGTCTCCATGCATGAATAGCCCACCCTAGTCAGAGAACCAAAAGTACCTATGAAATAGGACACTATGAAGTATCAAATGGACCAGAGTTCAGTGGGAGGAAAAGTCTTAAGAGAATCAATGAGGGAATTTCCCTTTTGCTGTAAAAACATAAAGAAAACAACTCATAGTTCATAGGGATAGTGACAGTTTCTAGAACTTTTCTCTAAAACATATAAACAGCAAAAATCCTGCCCAGGTATGCCTTTTTTGAGCAGGCCTTACAAATGCTGGGGTAAATTGCCTTTCCGCTCTCTGGTGGGCAGCTCCCATGACAACGTGACTATCTATCCTTTCACTATAAGCAGAAGGTAGATACAACTTCCTGTGCCTATTCCCATGATGTAAAGCAGGATTTCTGACAAAATACGAATATCTACATCATTAAATTCTCATATCTGACAACAAAAAATCATCTTCCCGCTACTCCCTGGCTTCCTTGGCTTCTTTAGTAAGATGGGATACTCTTGTGACAGCTACTTGCTAACTGAATTTATTGACAGAAGCTGTCTATAAATTAATTAATTTCTTAAGCAAATTAAACAGATGGAAAATGGGCAATTGGCTATGAGGGAGGGATGGATGGACAGTCAGGGATGCACACATGCACACTGCTGATTACAGCCTCCCCTTTCTCTCCCTACAGTCTTCTCCTTTTTAAACAAAGAATATGGAGGATACTGAGTTTTGCTCATTTGATAAACACTGTGGTCCAGCTGAAGTAAAGTGGTAGAGCCCAGTGAAAGTGAATGGAGCACAGTATTTATTTTAGGTTCTCACTATAACAGAGGATGCCATAGATTTAACAGCAAACTTTAAGTTACTGAAAAAGTATAGGTCCAGGAATACTGGAAACTGAAAAATATTTTGCTTCATTTGTTTTCTTAAAGACAAGCAAAAAATTTCTTTTTTTTACCTCAAGCAAAATATTTTGCCCCCCTTCCAATTTATCTAATACATTTTCATTTGAGGTTGTTTCAAAATAAAATTTCAGAAAGGTGCATTTAGAAAATGTCGAAGTGAAAGCGTATGGCATTTCAAAAATGGAACATTTCTTTTTCAAAAGATGTCAAAACAAAACGTTACTTTTTTTCGCTGAAACTATTTGCCTAAGTTAGCCTGAATCTGCTAATAGATTCTCTCCTCCCACCCAAGAAGGGGTTTTTTTGTTTGTTTGGTTATTTTTTTAGCAAATTTATTATTCACCATTCATATTCAACTCGCGGATTTGATTCCATGTGTGTGGTTTTTGGTGTGGAAAATATTATTTTACTAACAAGGCAAAAATACACTATCACAAGGTAGAAAGCTTTATCTGAAAAAGACAATAGGTGAGATGGGCTAACGGAATGATTTGATTCTTAAAGTATGAGCAGAAACCACTTTACATACGCTGTCTGACAACTAACTCCTCGACAAGCTTGAATTGCCATCTCTCAGTAGTTCAGAATTTGCCCACAAAAGGTATGTATGTTCTGTAGACTATTTCTATCCCACAGAATCTATAGCATGCTACCTTTTCTGTGCACAAAAGAAAAATAGAAGTTCCAGAATGTGGAAAACATCAGAAAAACTTTAAAATCTCCTTAAAGTAAAAATTCCTCAAAAATCCCTGGCAATTAAAAACTTTCATGAAGAGTTACATCTTCAAAATCTTTATGGGACAAAAAATAGCAGTTAAATGTGTTTCAGCAGCTGAGCATCTCTCTGCATTACTGCGAACCACTGGTATTATTTTGTTATTATTGTTCTTATTGAGGGAAGATGCAATATCTGATGCTAAGTCCTTTCTAGTACTTTGGGAGTTCCACTTACCTGTTTTTAGCTGTGTGAAATGCCTGTATTTAACTGACAGTTTTTCTGGTTCTGCTCAGGAATTGTATAATATTGATTATTTAATGGTAGCTTTTTCAGGTTACAGGTTAATAAAGTTGCTGTTGTAAAACAAACAAAATGTTTACATGTCAGCAATATTGTAGAAGACTATGAAAAATGATGCCTAAAAAATACTTTAGTTTTTAGGTACTTTAGAACACTGTCCTATTTTTCATAGGTAATTTCCTCTCTCCTTCTAACCTCTTTTTCTTTGCTGTACAAATATGCAGTAGCTGGGTAAGCTATACTCCTCTCAGTGAAACATTCCTCAGGCTGTAAAATCCCACATATAACTTACCTTGGTCTCTTAAATTCATATTATTTTCTTACTTGTGTATGCCACACCCATTATGGCTCTAATCCTTCAAATATTAAGACAACCATGCAACATTTCTTAATTTTAGCTGTCTCTGTTGTATGATGCAGGACAGGAATTAAATTGCGAGCCCTTACTTAAATAAAGGCTTCAAAACAAACCTATAGTGCAATTTTTGTTGCAGCCGTAGCAATTTTCAAAAGTTTTCATAAAAAAAATTTAAGTTACTATGGAAATATTTGTTTACAGTCCTGGGTCTAAATATTCACTGCTTCAGCTGTCTACTACTTTGCCTATAGTATATCAATGGGCTCTTTTCTGACAGTCACCTTCTTTCCTTTCCATGACCTGCAGCACTTTATTGTCACATGCAGTCACATAAAGTGCATCAGTGGTGTCTCTTTCGCAGCCAGTTAGGGCTCCGGGAAGGATTATTTACACGTGTTACTCATTTGGTCTCTGCTTGGCCTGGCAGTTTTTCTCTTTAAGGGCTGTTGTATCAGTGGAAGCTATGATGAATAATCAAAGGCTTTCTAGATTAGAGATAACTGGTATCTTGAAATTTCTGTTTGATTTTAAAAGCACAAAAATATTTAGGTTAGTTAACATTGATAAGCTATATTTCCAGTAACACTGAAATGAGTAAAGGGCCCATGGTGAATCATACACGGTTAGTATATTTTTTGTTTGATCTTGGTCATAGATGTATTATTTTCTTCTGAAGTCTGAGTGTAATTTATTTGTCAGGTTGAATGGTCAGAGAGAAAGTTGTTCATTGACCTGAAGAAATGTATGTTGTCTCCATGATGATGAAGAACATAAAAGAGTCTCCTTCTTGGGAAATATTAGAGTTGATAGGGAGTGTTTGAAGAAGAATGTGTCAAAGAGACTGACAGCAACATGAACAAAAGGAGGAAGGGAAACAGAAGATGAGAGAATGAATTTGTTCTCTTTGGGATTTCGCATTTAGGAATTTTAACAAAGAAAGGGTCATTATCTGGGCAGCATAACTTCCTGAACCCAGCTTTTATCTCTTCTTGTCCTTCTTTATAACTGAAAAAAAAAAAAGGGTCTTTCACACAGAAGAACAGTGGAGAAACTGGAGGAAACATGATGGACACAGGGGAAAATCCCTCCTGCACACAGCTTTTCAGTTCTTCTCACGAGGCAGGATGTGGCAACCTCTCACTTGCACCCTAGGTTCACTGCTCTTTGGATGCTGGCTGTCTCCCTCTGAAGTCAGGAACTATTTGTTGTGCTCTTTAAATGTTCTTCTTTCGTTTTTTGCTAGTTGCCATTCTTCTCAAGAACTGTGTTAAGTCTTTCCACAAGCTGTGTGATCTGGGTCTGCTCCTTTACTAGTGCAGTTCTACTTAATCAAGGAGAAATTCCACTCTTCATTCATAATCCAATTGAAATATTATACATTAAGCCAAATATTTGCTATACTGTATGAAGTCCATACAGGTTTGTTGTTTGTTTTCTTTTCCATGGATGGGGTTATTAGATTGTACATCCCAGTAATGCAAACTGTGAAAGGCAAATAAGCTCTGAAGTTACCTAATATTCTGCTGGCATTTGATTTATTATTTCTCTCCTTGGCCTCATCCTTAACCCTTCCCTCCTTAAACCTTAGATTTCTTAACCTAGCCTAACTCAAATCGTCACCTCTTGCCTGGCTTGAGACTGGTGAATCTCTTCAGGCTCAATACGAAGAAAGCAGCTTGCATCAGAGTTACGAAGCCTGTTGGGTAGGGGCTGTTCTGCGGCGGGGAGTTTGGCCATTGGAATGAAAAAGGGGAATAAGTGAAGGAGTTACGAGGCTAACAGCAGGTCTGTAAAGAAAAGCTTCAGAGCAGGAATGAATGAACTACATAATTGACTCAGATTCTATCCAATTTCACAACTCACTTTTCTAGTCCTTATGATTAGTTGTGGATCAGTTCTCTAATTCTGATGAGTTGCCTGGGTCCACACAGAAAAAAAGGACGAGTGAATCCAGGGGGCAAGAGACTTCTCTTCATCGGAATAAGAGCCTGCATGAAGGGTCTCTGCTACATACAACTCCAATAGGTTGGTTTAGCAAAAGAGTGTTTTGTGCTAAATTTAGAATTTCTAGAGTGGTCTATGTTCACAGTAAGTTACCAGGTAAGAGATACACAATGGGATGTAGGCTGTGTACATACACATATATGCACTTATGTATTTGTGAAGTTTGCTGGGCTTAAGGACTGTAAAAACTAAGAAAATGAGACACCAAAGAAAAGCTGTTTCCTTTGCAACTTTCCTTTGCAAATATTTAATAATTGTGGTAAATATTTGCTAAAGAAAATAAAAAGGAAAATTCTCTGAAGTTTACTGTGCCAAATTTAGAGACTACTCAGTCATTAAAGTGTGACACAAGGGGATTTCAGCCTTGATTTAAATGTAAATCTCAACCCAGTCTTAACTTGGGAGTCATTAGCAACACACCATTATAAAAGAAACCATTCAGTGTATTTACAGTGCTCAGTTTTCCTGCCATCCTTCCTCCCTCAGTGTACCATTCACCAGGAAGGAAAGCTTTCCACTTGATAAGACGCTGGATAAAAGATGCTACTGGCCAAAATCCAATCCTATAATTTATACAGGTTTTACATGAAATTCTCTTATTTCCTCTGATAGATATCTTTTTAACTGCTATATATGTCTGATACCATAATTCATGCTGGCATGTATGTAACTTTAGAATTGCCAATATGCATGCAAAAAGTAATTCACTTCTTCGAGTGAAATGCTAGCTTGTTTTGCTACAACATGTCAACAGTTCAGAAATGCTCATGACAGTCAGATGCTTACCTCTTTCTTTTGTCAGAGGTTTTGGCTACAGATTGTTTTAGGGCCATGTTTCAGTGGTTGGCTGAATATTTATATTGAGCTCCATAATGTTGAGGAATCCAGGCATTTTAGTTTCTGCTCCAGGTAAACAAGATGTGTAAGAATTCCCCTGACTTTCAGAACTGCACTTACAGGTCTTTTATCTCACCTTAGCTGATCAATGAAGTGCAAACTCTTCTCATCGATTGCAAGTTTCCACTTATACAATGGTCAAGAAATACCATTTCTTAGGGTCGTGACTATTTGCTGTAGGTCAGTGCAGGTGTAAAGCCAGCTTGCATGAAGGCAAGACTTTAAACATAGATTTTTCAGTTTAATGCCCAGTCAATTTCATATGACAGTCTAATGGACTTTGCTATAGGTTTTAGTGGATAGAGGAGCAGTTTCAAGGACTGTTCATGAAATAAAAAAGAAATACTTGAATGTTGCAAGAGAAAGAGACTTGATTAGCAAGCTACACGTTTCAGCCCTGATCTGATGTACAGGAATGCTCAAAGGTCTTCCGTGAAATGCTTTTAGGGCTTAATTATCTCTTACAAGGAGCTAAATATGGTACCAAAGGAGGATGGTCCCAGGCAAGACAGATGTAAGCACTTAACCTCACTCTCAGTTTAATTTCTGGGATTCAGCTCTTGTGAGCACAGAAATACTATTCATGGAAAACACTGAGATAAGATAATTCAGTCTCCCAGGCTGCTGGGTTGAGGTTTGAATCAGAGTTTTCAGAAGAAACATCAATACTAGTATCTATCTGTCATATAATACCTATATATATGCACATATATAAGGGAAGGAGAATGAAAGGGGTGTATCATTATTTCCGTGTTACTGAGAATAGATGTCAGCAGAGTTAAATAGAAACTTAAGGTAAACATTTGTGTTCTTCATACATTGCCTGCACTGGAATGTAGATTTTGGCTTCTTTTATAGTCAGATTCATTATTTGAACATATTTATTCATTTTTAATCAGTGTGCTTCGTTTTAAAATAGCTTCGTACTTTCCCTCCATGCCCACACTTTATACTTTATTTAAAAGAGAATGATAGAAGTGAATACCTGATTATGGAAACCCACTGAAAAACACTGCCTGCCTACTCATTGTAAAAACAAATCAAACATCCAAACTTGATTTTTAATAAAAGTTTGAGATCAAAGGACAAAGCGGTCATGTTCTTCAGAAAACAGCAAAGAATCCTTATATTAATGTATTTGAATAGGGCAGGTGGCACTAGCAAATTACATCACTGTCCCTGAGTAATACAACAAGGAAAATAAGCAAGAAAATATACCTTATTTGAACTTACTACTACAGTGAATACTTGGTTTTATTTTAAAAAGCTCTGTCCTTGTCACTGTACTGTTATTAAAGACAAAAATTGTTTGGTACCTGCTCACATCTTATGACTTTTTCTTTTCAAATAAGGATACTGTTTCTCTGATCCCAGCCATAGTTTCTGCAATGAACTGGAACACAGCTGTGTCTTAGCTAAATCGTATTTAGACTGTTGTATGCAGGAGGCTGCCCATTTAGCAAGGTTTCCAGGTAGTAAATATATAATAGATACTGGTTTCTTATGGGCCCCTGAATTGATTTAGGGTGTGAATTTTAATCTATAGAACTCACGAGAGTTCGGAATATGGGATGCACGATCCACCTCAGCCATTGCTGTGGGCAGTAGCAGTTTGCCACCTGCATCCCCTGAAGTTCTGAGAGGGATGGCTGTGAATGGACTAGGCTTCAGAAAACCAGTCAGAGGATGGTGAAGTATCCACCAGGTCAAAAATAGCCAGAGTTGTTGGTCTTGACAACATGTAGGTAGGAAGTCTGGAGAAAGGATGGAAGATAGGGTAGAGTGTCTGCAGAGAGGCAAACATATTAGGGTTTAGATTTGCGATAGGGAAAGAAATCGTGTTCATTCTGTTGTAGGCAGAGTTCTGTTGGGAGATTGAAGTAAAAGACTAAATTATTTTTGATCATTGCTTGTACCAGAGTTCAAGACTCTACGCATTGGAGAGACAATGGATCCAAGTAATTGTCATAAATTACTGCTGGTTGGGCAGGGGAGGGGAGGAAGGCATGTCAGAGTTTTATGATATTTCTATAGCTTTTAGTGGAAATATTAGTGCATATTACTTGTATAAAATTCACCCACATATTCAAGATAAAAATGTGCTACAAAAACTCTGGGCCATAAAAATAAATAAATAAATAGAAGTCATTAAAATTGCACTTGATAAAAATGAACTAAAGCCAGAAAAATCTAACTTGATTCGGAGCCAAAACACTTTTCTTCTTTGGATTTGGCTCCTAATTGAAGATGAAAATAAAGCAGATGCTACAAATGTCAATTAAACACATTTTTCAATCTGTTTTTTATAATCTTTAGCTCTTTATACATGGATAGACTTCTGCTTTTCAAATCATTAATACTCCTTATTTTTATTTTTTTAGGAAAGGAATTATGTTGGAACATGACTCAATGTACACATGGTTAGTATGTTCTTATAAGCCTGTTTTGCATGCCATTTTCCATCATTTAATAATTTATCTTCTTTATTAAGAAGAGAACATTGCAGTTATAGTATGTAAGTATTTCCACAATGGCTAGTGCAAATTATTACTACCTCTACTGATCACCTACTTACTCCTGTTTTATAAATACAAAATATAGAGTTGGACCCTGTAATATCTGCTATGGAGACTCATTGTAAGATGAGAACCTGACGAAGTTATACCTGAGAGACTTCAAAAATTTCATTTACTTTTCACTGTTTATTCTGTTTATTTCCAGTTTTCTTGCACTAAAATATATGATGTGACAACTCTGCTTTATTGTTTATTTCCCTGTTACAAGTGTCTTGTAAGAAAGTTTTGCCAGAGTTTTCTCGGGAATTTATACACTAAAACCTTAGAAAATATATACAAATTGCTCTTTTGTTTTTTAAAAATGGAATCTTGCGAGGTGTCAGTTGGGAACTGTATTTGATCTTTTCAGTTGGCTTTACCTAAAGGAGAAATTTACTTCTTTGGCAGAATGATTTGAAAGGTTTGATGTTCCACAGTTTTACAGTCTGGCAGCTGGTTGTGCAAAGACGCAGCTGAATTTGGCACTTCCCCGCCACATGGTGGCAACTGTGCATGGTCTGGGGTGTTAAAGGGAAGGGAGGAGAGGCTGCACCTCCCTCCTTCCACCACTCCTGTGGGGAAAACGTATTGCAGAGCCACAGAGCGATCCACTACAATATGTTGTAGCTCTGGGGAAAATTGGCCTGGACCCTCAAACTACTATTTGCAGCTTGACTATTCACAGCTGGAATAGCTATGGGTTTGTTATTTGTAAAACATCCATGAATTTCACCACAGGCTTTTCTAGCAATATTGAAGCATCTGTGAATCAAACTGTTTCCCAGCTGTTCATTCACTACCTGCCGACTCCTCCAGCACCACAGCCCTGTTAATGCTGATGGTTACACCGTGCTCCTGGTGAGCTCCTGCCACACGGGTCCCCTCTTACTGCAGCTACAGGCGTTAATTCCCAACGAGAAGATGAGTGTTACTTCTTCCAATAAAAAGTTCTTGCCAATGGTTGGAGTCCTTGCCAATGTTTACGGACAGCTATTGATATTTAAATTTCAATCATTTTTTGGTTTAGTCTTTGCAAGCCAGTCAGAAAAACTCAAGGTGATTTCCTACCTTAAAAAAAAAAAAAAAAAAGAAAAAGAAAGTATTTCTGTTAGGAAGGGGAAAAATTAACTAGAGACTGTGGACAATATAATGAATGTCCAATAAACATTGTTCAGAGCTTATCTGCAAAAGAGAGAATCAGCTCAGAAGTCCTCAATAAATGGCCTTATCAATAAACCTCAGAAACTGTAGTTTCTTTTTACAATGAGGCTATATTTTAGGTTTTAATTAAAAGCTTTTAGTGTTAGCTAAATCATTGTAATCAGTTACTTGTTTTTAGGAAACATACCACATTTACAGATTGGTGAAAACTGTTTGAACCTTAATTTAGTTGGTTCTTTGTTAGACAAGGGCACTGGAAAAAGACATCAGAGACTAGCTGGTGTCCCCATACTCAGAGAAAATTCCTTGGCTTTTCAAGTGTACATAGTGTTATTTTAAACTTCTAACACAGGATATCTGAAGATTGTGATGCTTAGATAGGAATTCAGAGGCTTAGGAGCTTTCCCAGGTTTCATCCGAGTGTGCCTAAGGCCAAATCTTATTGCAAAATGTCCATGACTGTTGTATGCTTCATCCTGAACGACACAGGGAAGTTCTTCTATTTTAGAAAGCTTAAATCAAATTAATTAGTTTGTTCTGTTGATCAGGGAAGTACATGGTATTCCTCCATGTGAAGGAGAAGTTCTGGTGCCTCCAAACTGTGGACCAGAAACTTATAATTCTATGGTAAGAACTGCCATACCTGAAATGTATTAGATTCTTACTGGCTTGAAGGGAAGTTTTGCATTTGACCATCATGGAATCATCATTTTCTATATTCTGAAGAGATCTGCAGCTTTTCTTCAAGGAAGGAGCTCACACCTGTTACGCTAATTCATGATTTAAGCTACCTTAAACTTCTCAGGGGGCAGCGAAAGTGTAAAAACAATTAGTGAATTGAAAGAAGGTGGAATTGCTTTTTCATAATTTATTTTTTTTAATCTTGTTTTCTGTCAAGGTAATTTTGTCATGGGAGGTAACAGCATCCTCTTGCTATTCATCTGTCTGTCTGGGCAGAGGGGAAAAGATGAGATGACATATATGTCTTGTCTGAAACAGCCTTTGAACAGAGCCATCAAACACATACACCCTCTAGCAGATGTGGTTGCCTAGAATCTGAAGAAAAATGGGGCTGATACATACCCAGACACTTCATAGGGACTGCGCTGGAACAGGTATTTTAGTTCTGTTTTACAGAGAAACTGTGCCACTGATGTGAAGAGTTAGAATTGCCTGCATTAAGGTGTATGACTTTTTTTCTTTTTTCTATTTGACCAAATCTAATTTTTTATTATTATTATTACTACGACGGTGATGACAAAGACATTTTTTACTAACACTTACTCTGGGGGGTAAGTTCATAAAAGTACTATGCCAATCATTTTATTCTGGGCAGTGATAATCAAGCTCTCATTAAGGGAACTTCATGAAGTCTTCAATGATTACACTAAATTTGTTGGTTCTTTGCTTGTTAAGATATGTCCTCAAGTATTTTCTCTATGAACATTTGATATCTCTAGGAAGTACCATTGCTTTAAAGAAAAACCCCTCTGTGTTACTTTTTTGGAATTCCATTTGCAGTGATAGCATATGACCTAAGAAGAGGTTTCGTCCTTAAAATTCAGAAAGAAAGAACTGACCAGCTGTGCAAAATTTGCCATGGTTTCATTTTGGTTTGTTTTTTTTAAAAAAAAACCAAAACAAAACACCTAATTCAATGCTTATTATTTTATACTAGTTTTTCTGTAATCTGTATTTGGTATTAGGGTAGCTAGATCAATTGGATCGTCTCAGATCATCTAACAGTGAAATGGATCTATTTATTTATTTTTAAGTGGTCCTTTATTTCCTTTTATTTTCCATTCTTCAAGTTTATGTTTTCACCTTCCACAGCTAAAGGTGCTGGATGGTTTAGCTTAAGTTCTCTGAGGAAGTTTTTAGATCAGTTTTTGTATTAGAAGAAATACCACAGAATTCAAATCACTTCACTTTTATTTCAAAGATTTTTGGCAAGCTAAAATATTATGGACATATGAGAACACTTGGCATTCATGGTTTTTTTTCCCCCTCTGTAACATTTCTGCTATACTTGCATAAATGAAGATATACTGCAAACAAGGGAAGATATTTTTTTGTCCCATTGTCTTGCAGGGCACTTTGATGTGTAGATTTAGTAGAGAAAACGGGAACAGGATAGCTAAGTGGTAGCCATGCTTTCTACCGTTAGCAAAATATATTTGTGCAGGTTTTGCCCATGGCTGCCTGGCACCCCAGCTCTGATGCTACGTCCCCATTCACAAACTGCTCCTGGAGCGGCTCTGATTGCTGCAACATTCTGTGCATACGCCAAAGCCCCTCTCTAGCCGTAGCTAACAATTATTAATGGCTATGTTTAGCTGTGTGTCTGCAGTTCTAGTCTTAAGATAATATCTTGCAGAAGTTTTTCATTTTTCTCAGTGAATTAGTGAGCATTTCTGTTCACTCCATTTAGAAGCTGAAGATTAAGAGGAACATCATACTGCAGGTATTATTAGACAAAAACAATGGATATTAAGCCATTATTTGTACATTAGCAAGTTTTCCCCAGGTAGGTTTTATCATTTCAAGACATTTTGTTTTGTGTTGTTCTTCTTTTTTTGTCTAATCACCTCTAAAATTATGAACACTACAAGAATAAAACATCCTGAATAGCAAAGCAGCTTGAAATATTCATAACTAAGAATGCAACTGGTAATGCTCATAAACAAAGTTGTTTGGAGACCCCTTTATTAATTTTTAATTTATTTTCAGTCAATTCCTTATTACTTCCAAATTCCTGTAGGGGATTCTGTTAATTAGTCATGTGTAAAATATTCATTAAAAGCAGCTTCCTATTTTCTTCTTTTATTGCAAATTTACATTTCTAATCTTATAACCAAAATAAATGCCATTGGGTAGAGAGACCACATTAATTTTGATCAACCCCTTGAAACAGAAACCCAGAGAACAAAAGATACGGTAATAAAATCGTAGTTACATTGTGATTCCAACTCACTAGAAACAGGTATGCATATTTCAAATTGTTGTCTGCTTGAGCTATAAACAACAGAAATTTTAGATTATTTTAGGAATTATTTTTAGGAGACAAAAGAAAAAACAACAAGCAAGCAGAAAATCAGTCTTCATTTGGCACTTTCCATGGGCTTTTATCCTTCTGAATTTGATAGGCCTAGGTATAGAAAAAAGATACTACTTTTGAAGTCTGGCCCAAAAATGGAGGCAAGAATGTTTCCAGAGAAACTGAAGTTAAGTATTTCTTCAATCTCACTTTTTATCTAATGATTAAATAGAGGAAATATGTTCTTGTGATTTAGTTGTATGATTGAGTCTCAGAGGCCTGAATTCAATTTTACTTCTGATATATAGTCACTTCCTGGCAACTCACGTAATCCCTGTAGACCTCAGTTCTCTCTGTGTAAACCCTGACTCATATTTCTGGCCTTGTGAATTCTTTGGTTATACTCCACTTTAAATATGTGATGAGGCCAGTGGAAAGGATTGATTACTCATAGTAGCAGAAGTTAAACATGTGCACAAATGTTTCTGGGGCCAGAATCTTTGGATTTTCTATTCTAATGAGTAGGAAAAGGAGATGTTTCTGTCTTTCAGCTGTATCTAGAAATGTGGAACATCACCATGTTTTGGATGATAATCATGTAATATTATGCTTATGTTAATCCAGTTATATTATGTTTTATTATGTTATGTTATAGGTTCCTTCTATGGAAGTAAGGCTAAAGCAATGTTTCTTCTTTTTCTCATCTGCTTTGGTATTTATCAACGTAACCACAGAGGAAGAGTTCCAACAAACCTGTGAGCATCAATAGAAGTTCAGTGTTCAGATCAGAAGCCAAGCCTGTATCCTGGCAAAGATCTCCATATAGTCAGGGGCTATTCTTTCCTCTCAATGGGGCACATCTCCCACTGATGCCAGGTATATGGTTAATTTGTTAAAGTAAGCCAGCTTGGTTCCTTTCTCTTTTGTTGTCAGAATGGCAGACACTCCAAAAGAAAATGTTGTTGTTATTCTTTGTTTTCCTGGAGAAAAGACACTAAAAAAGCAGGGAGAAATACTCTGGAAATGGAACCTACTGTTGAGTAGCAACCTCTGAGAACGTAATCTGTGGCAAAATATTGGCCAAAGCCACAGTCTTTACTCTTTAGTCTCTTTTTACACTAAATACAGAGAGGTTGATGTGGTTTCCTGCCAGGCAGAGAAGACTGGAAAAGGTGAAAACACATCCTGTTAGAGGGATGGGAATACAAAATTTTGTATATACAAAGGAAAATTCAAGACAACATCAGGCAACAAAAATTAGTATTCCAATTCCAGCACATCTGGACTGGAACCAGAATGATTGACTTCTGAAAGAGTTAAAAATATTGAGGCAAGTCAGCATAATTTTGCTACTGCCAGCATTTCTGGTTTTGACAGGTTTTTATCCCCACCAAACTGATCCAGTTGTAAGAAAGCAGGGCTGGGTCAGAGAATCCATACGGTGATCAGTGGCTCCTATGACTTGTTATCTGCTCTTCTGCGTGTACGCTGCACACCAGAAAGGTGAACAATATGGGAAACGATGAGACCAACAGGCCAGAAGGCTGTTCCCTACCTGGGAGAAGCATCTGAAACCCACTGCAGCGGTAACAACGTCAGGGTATTGCAAGAGGGACTGTTGAACCTTCCCCCTACACAAGTGCAAAATAATTATTTGACTCTCCAAGTAGTAATACATTTTGATCTTCTCTAAATCCCAGCCTGGGCATTGTGATGGAGGAAAATGGATGGGGTTATGTGGAGCGGTGTTATTGGCAGGCAAAGTAGAGCTTTTGTAGGGCTGTTGTGGAGAAGGAAGGCTCAATTCCGCATCAGCTAGGGAGATCTGCATTCAGTGTTAAATTTCCATTTCATGAACCGCTTCTCTCTTTGTGATGTCATTTATAGAAATAATGCACATGGACATAAAATGCATGGTTTGTGGTATTCTAAATATAATGGAGGCAATTTAGAATTTCTTTCAAGCTTCTCTGGATCTTTGCTGACCTGATTCTTCCACTTGGTAGTGCAAGCAGTCTGTCATGCTCCTGAAAGTGGTGAGAAACTGCAGCCAATGCTTGGTAGCATTTTGTACTTGGCTCACACAAGTACCCATTAGTATACAATAAGCATAACTTACCTGCCCGTGCATTCATCCCAGAAGAAAACTGGCAGTTCAGCGGCCTTTTTACGTGTATTCTTCCCCTACTTTATCCACTGCTTCTCCCCCATCACTATCTTTGTAATCATTTTCTAAATAACACTTTAAAAATGGATTTCTAAATCATGACTCACCAGCTTTTCTGTTCCTTGACATAAGAGCCTCATAACTGCTGCTCAGTCAAGACACAGAATCCTCCTCAGATGCATTGAATGTATATAAAATCAGCTCTAAGGAAATAATTATTTATTGCTGCTCCCAATTCCAGCAACAGATTTGATCAAGACCAAATTAATCACTGCCTTAAAATCATTAGAGATTATGTAGTACAGTGCTGGCTGAGCTGAACCATGACTCAGCCCGATAATACTCTATCCGAAAGCTAATCACCATCTACCATATCATCATCTTGAGCCAGCAATTCATCTCCATTATCTCAGTGGCTCTTATGATTGCAACTAGATCAAAACATCTTGCTGAAGTCCAGATTAATTTTACCTCATCCTTTCTTGCCCAATTTAGTATGTGGAAAAAGTCGATCAGTAATGTTAGCCTGAGTTCAGCAAACCCAGGCTGACTCCGCTGAGACGTTTTCCGCTCCATCAGTTCTCATAAATTAATTCCTCTGTGATCCTTTCAAGTTCTTCACCTGGAACAAAAGCCAGGTTAAAAGTTTACATGTCCTGGTCACTCATCCTTTCCTCTCTGTTAGACCGGAGCACTACTTTTTGTTCAATATTTGGGTAGTGGATCCTGGTCTGCAAAATCTGCCAGATGCCCCCTGCTAACATCATTGCTAGTTCCTTGTCCCCAAGGAAGAAAGTCATTCAGATCCTGAAGTCTTCTTTGGTTAACTTTTCTTAAGTATATATTTACGTTCTCTTTACTGAAGATTAGTTTTACATTTTCCGTTTGGTTTCTTGGATTTTTGTCCCAATACATCTCTGCTTCTGATTCCTTCCTACTAAAAGGATGAAGAGAAGTATTTACACAGGAATTTTGCCATGTCTAAGTCCTTTGTGATTGTTTCTCCTCTGTTATTCAGAAATCTTACTTAGTCTTTTGTTCTTCTTTCCCCTGGATATATTTGCAAATTCTCTTCTTTTTCTTGATTACTGTAACACACAGGAGTTCATTGTATTTTTAAGCATCTCATTTTTCTCCTTCAGTTCTTGACTGCTAGCATGCATTTCAGGTGTGTTAGAGGTATTTTTAATCATACACTCTCTCTCTCTCTTAAGAAGTCTTATGCAAAACTATTCTGTACTTGATACACTTCTGTTCTGAAGGAGAAAGTTTTTAATGATTTAGCTGAAATTCTTCAAATACAAAATCCACACTACTAAAATGTTAAATAATGAAAAGCGTGACTTCACATTAGAGCAAAAGTTTTAGCAGGGGACTTCCACAGGTCTCAATGAAATAATGAAGAAAGAAACTGTGAAATACATTATTCCTATGGCAAACTTACAACATACATCTCTTTAGAGGCATTGTGTATGCATTGTTACAGGAACCAAGATCATTTCCAAGTGGGCTTATATTTTGATGCTTTTGCTCCGTTAATCCAGTTGGCCAGTACAGGGTGGTAGGGCAGAGTGCAGGAATGGCTGCTTTATTTCTCAGATTGGGGTTTGGTGAAGATTTTCCCCTTTTAATGTTTCCAGCATATTGCTGATTCCTACCTCATTATTTATTATTGATTTCATGCTAATGTACTAGGAGGATAATTTTGCTAGGAATTGTATACAAAATACATGTTAATTTTTTTCAAGGATATTGTGCATACACTGTAGGCTATAATTGTTTTGGTAGATTGCACTGAATTAGACAGAGTACTTAGATTCAAAATGAGATGATATTATGCCCTCTAGGACTCACAAGGTGTATATTTAGATCCCGCCTTGACAAAGACTTCCAGCATAACCTTGGCATGTCCCCTCATCTCTGTTCTTCAGGTTTGCAGCTACCCAACCAAGACAGAAATACTCCACGTTTCATCTTTTTGGGCTAGATTGTGGCACACTTATGTGTTTTGCTTGATTTTTCCCCAGAATGGTCACCGTGATTTTGGTGGGATAACTTCCATGTTTGAAAACTCTGTCCAAGGCAATTTTTTTTCTAGCACAAGAGGTAGATAAAGATTTAACCAAAATAATTTTAATGATATGTGAATTATGTTGTCTCCAAGAGAACACTAAACATTTTTCTAACTTGTACATCCTAATCACAAAGGTGGAATTGAATGACATTGTGCTCTGAAAAGTATCTGATAATTTTTGTATATTTTCTACTAAAGGCATAAACTTTTCCCTCTGTAAGTTTAATTCTTTCATTTAGCCCATAAGATCACTGTCCAGTTGTTGTCTTTCAAAAGTGTATTTCCCTGTTATGAGAAGACATGTTATTTTTATCTGAAGTGCTTAATATACCATATTGTAAAAGCTTTCCCAGAAGAGTAAATCTTCAGCCTTAAAGGTTATTTCACTTTAGCGTGCAATATACCACAATTTCTGCTGTGTTTGATCCATTTCAGCTGTGGAGTTGGTAAGATTATACATGGTTTACACTACTCGAATTTTTAATGTGTCACACATTAGCTTTTAAAAATTGCCTTTGTAGTCCCTATATTGATTTTTTTGGGTCCCAAAATACAGCACTCACTGAGTGGATTTGCCAAACTCCCCTGATGAAAAGATGATACAGGAATCCTCATCAGGGGCAGAGACAACCATGGATTAAAAAAACTAGCATCCAGTTGACCATTTTTCTTAAGCTTCATTGTAAGCTTTTTTTTTTTTTTGCTTTTTATGATGGCATGCACAGTATAACTGCCTAAGGGCAAGCTTATTATAGACCGTATTTTAAAACTGATTAAAAATAAATTCTCCATGCCTGTCTGAAACTTATTCCACAGAGAATCTTTTTTCATATCGGACAAGTAAAAGGATCTGTTGATTAGTTAACTAGGTTCACCTTTTACCTCAGCACACATTTATAAATTCATATCAAATTTCCATTACACTTCATTTATTATCCAATCTTTCTGCTTTCATCAGAGAAAGCGTTATAATGACTGTGACTTTGAAAAGTTTTATAACTAATGTGTGCGTGTGTGTACATATATATTTATGTATTATTTTATTTATACTCCATATAAAAATTAGGGTATCAAGTCTGACAGAAAGATCTTGGTACTATAATAAACAGCCTTGTCTTCACAATCGCTCTGCAGCACACAGGACTTGGCAAACTGTCAGATGGCAGGATGAAGAGGTAAAGCACAGAATCTGCAAATTCTGGCCATGCACATGGGAATAGGTTCTGGGCTTTCCAAGAACTTGTGGAGAAAATGAAACTTGGCAGGATCCATGCGGAAATTCATTCCATCTGTTTTCATTTTGCACTGTCTGTCATCTAGTTTCTGATCACTAAAGGAAAAAGAAAAATTAAATTCTGCCATATGCTTTCTATAAATTTCAATTTAGCTATCAGGTGTCACACCTGCCACAACTTTGCTTTTTGCTGCGTTTCAGACAACAGACATAATCGTTTGTTTGTGTTACCAATGTTGGTTTGGGAAAGTTTATTTGTGGTAGCATTTGCTGTAAAATTGCTCGTTTCCAACCACTGCTGAATAAACCTACTCCTTGAGATATAGACAGTTATGTCAGCTTGTATAGACAACATATTGTATAATGTTAATTAAATAGCAACATTTATACTCTGTGCTCCTCTACTGAAATGCTCGGAACCCTGAAACTGGCTGCTATGACATTTTGAACAAAGTCACACTGCACAAGTTTCAGGCCCAGGTTCCCCTAAACAGGAAAGGGTGATTTACATCTCACATTCCTGGTGTGTCAGTCCCCACCACGCGTGCGCTGCCCTGCAAGGACGGGTGGGCAGCCAGGTTCACTGCCCACCACCTCCCCGCAGGACTCGTTTTCCCTGACCATGAAGGGCTCGGCTGGGTGAGGTCAGTGGTGGGCTCTTGGGTGTGTGGCCGATCAGAAATTTTGTGTTGCTGTGTTTGGCCATGAAATACTGACTGGGGCTTTGGGCTTTGGTCTTCATGAGCCACACTTTCCCCACACCCACAAAACCCTCAATGCACCTGCATAATAATAAGCCGCTTACTTTTTCCTTAATCTCTCCATACCTTACTTTTCATACCCTCAGAAGGAGGACTTTGTGCCAGGTGAATTTATGCTGTTATTAGCCAGCAGGATTAATGGCAGTAAGTTATCTCTCCATGAGCTGTCAAATATATTTATGCTGGCACCTCTTCCCCAATTGTTGTTGTTTCTTTCTGGAAAAACATAAAAAATAAACTTGAAAAATTCATAAATAAACTAATCTCCTTGCCAAGTATCAGGAGAAAGCTAGAGGTAGGTCAAATTTTGTTGAAAAACGCTGATTAGGTGGCAATGAATTTTTGCTTGGCTCCATTTCAGTTTCTCTGAATTGTTTGTGCCAAGAAAAGATGGATGGAAATTTAAATAATAACTGAAACAGAAGTCAAAACGCTTTTCTCTGATTCAATATATTGATATTTCAGTATTTTAAATTGAAAGGATTTTTCTATTTGAAGATTTTTTTCTTTACTATTTAAATTTTTTAAATGATGTGTTTTCAGACAGTTCATGCTTTCTTATTTTGACTCAGGTTTTTTGGAACTGTTTCAGGCTTTTTAGAATTGTTGGAAAATCAGAAAATCTTCATGTGGTTATACACAGAGTAGAAACATAAGCCTGTTGATTTACCTTTTTTATTTCCTCTTTTCATATTCTTTTCTTTAAACAATAAATCTCTGAGCTATAATGTGAGACCAGGTATGCAACACAAAATGCAAGCATAATCTATTTAATATTATTCCAGTAATAAAAAACAAGTTATATAGCAGTCATATTAATGAAACAGCATGATATTATGCATCATGCTATATACCTGAGTTTTGTTGTTTTGGATTACAGGATCATGAAGTCCCTTTTCTTTTTTAGCTGGGAGTTGGAGGGAAGATTAACAAATGCATTGTGGTTCAGCTTTAATTTATACCATAATTTTTAATGACACTTCATTGCGGGATTTTATACTTGCCCTTGGATAGGTAAGGATTTTACAGGCTTTCCATTAATTACAGTAATTTTGAAAAGTTCCGATTCATGCTCTGATAAATGTTGGTCCAGGATTTGAGAAAAATATAATTTACTTTGAGGAAATAAGGGAGAGGATTCATAGGGTAAAAGTGAACATCTGTAGAGCGACTTACTGGATATATGATTTTTGCAACTAACCCACCTGAGTTATAATTAGAAAGCAGCTGTAGCGGAAGTTGTCACGTTGCATACCAATAAGCGTTGTGCAGATGGGTGGATGTTCTCCTTGCACACATAGAGCCATACACTCCATCATACCCATCCAAAGGTGAGTGCATCAATCAGTATGAGATTCATATATTTTTTAGCTTCTCACAGCAGAAAATTTGGAAAAAATATCATCACATTATTGCTAAAACTTTTTTGCCAATAAAATTAAGAAAAAAAACATTTAGGGTAAGGTAGTGTATTTTTTTTTCTTTCTCTTTGATTTCCTGGTATTTCACAAACATATGTATAATACATTTTACTGTAGTTTCTTTCTTGGAACAATGGCAAACCTCTGTACTTCAAAGACACTTGGTCACTGTTGCCAGCCCCACCTCTTGCTGTCGTACACCTCTGCTGCCTCAAGAGTTCAGCTGGTGACGGCAGTGCCAGTACCCCATTGCCAGGCACATTCCCACTCACCTCATGAATCGGGCTCCTTCTTGTGTGCCTTTCACAGGAAATCCACTTAAGTGTAAAAATATACAGTGTCTTATACCTGCATCGCTAAAGGATCTGAAGCACCATATACCTATTAACAAAACTGTTGAGACTCAAGTATATCAGAGCATGTATATCCTGCATTTTTAGAAGCTGACAGATTTAATCAATTCCATGCTCTATTCATAGCTCAAGTCTTTTTATGGTACAAAGATTTGCATTCTAATTAGCACTGGTAAAAAAAGTTTTCATGTTAACCTGATCAGTAGTATTTCCCCCTCCTCAGTATCTATCTTATTCCATTGAGACTGCAGCTATGTGTCAGGCAGAGCATCTCTGTTACCTTCTGATTGAACGAAACTCTCTTAGGCTTCCTTTGAAATCTTGAGGGCTTGTCACTTGAGATGTTATTTTTCTAAGCATGAACAAATCTTGTCAGCCTAAGCTGAGAAATGAGCTGTATTTTATCAGCACTTTGGGATCAAACTTCACATTCAGCGTTCAGCACTGGGTGCTGTGTGTGAAACAAAACTGGAGGTTAAAGTCTGCTTTCGGAAGACCATCTCTAGTGGCAGAGGGGATCAGTTTCTTACTGTTTACAGAATAAGTTTACAAAAAAATAACTCAGATACTTCCATTTGTGTGATATATAAAGTGCTTAATATCTTGCAACACTTGCTTAGTTATGTAGCTGCATTATGTTGAATTAACTACAGCTTCTTTGACTTTAAGTGCCTGGAATCCACACACAACTTTTTAAAGAGAATTAATTGGCATCATAGGTCTTTTGTAATTAATGCTCCTTAAAACTGAGGTAATGCTGCTTTGCAGCAGGTCTATCACTTACCCAATTACACACTGATTGCTGCACTCCCTAGTCTTCCATCTGGACATCTGTAGAGCTCTGGGATTCAAAGAGCTGCAATCGCAGTCCCATCTGGAGGAGTGTCACAAAAGCAAACATCTACAAGATGTCGTTGGAGCTAATAAGACTGAAATGGTAATTCCTGCTTCTGCTCCCAGTGCCAAGTCAAAGCAAAAATGCTCTGTGATAGTGACTGAAGATAGGACAGGACCAAGCCTCAGTCAGTGCTCCCAAGACCTGCCTGTTTTCTTGGGAAACGGAGAGCACTTTCGCAAGCCATTCTACCAAGGCACATATAGTGTGTTTGCCAACACACTGGATAGTTTCTCACAAATTGCTATCACCAGACAGGCACCCAGTAAAAGGCGTCAGGCTCCCAAAATACCATAAAGGAAAGAAAGCAACAGTTTCTATATACATGCTGAGCTCTGACTAGGAGGACACTTTCAACAGCGATCATCAACTGTATGACCCAGCAGACAGGTGAGAGCTCATCGTGCACAGACGTTTCTGAGTCTGTGCTGTGAAGCTTGTAAAAGCCAGGAATGGAAACTGGGTCCCAAGACTGAGCTGTATGTCAGTGCTATAGTGCAAAGAGAGCATTGGGGCTGAAACACGGCGTGGCATCCATAAATCAGAATGTATAGATATGAGCATCGATGGGCTAATGTTTGAACTAGGGACACTTATGAAGAAATTTTAATAGTTCTTAAAGCATTCTTTGTACTCTGCGTGCAAAGTGAGATGTGTTAGTGTTGGTTTCATAAAGGAGAGCCCATGGCAAAGCAGATGGTTTGTTTTAGCATGCTTATATCAAGACAGTGTTTTTCCTTAGAATTGTACTTCTAACCAGGTCTTCTTCCATTTCTGAGGCAGTCATTTCCCACCCAGTGGCAGCACTGTATTTTGCAGGCCTAGCTGAATTTGCTCAATGGCTGTAGGGAACATCCAAACTACCCAGTACATTCCCTGCTCTTTGCTGCTGCCTTTCAAGATTTTCCTTCTTCGTTATTATAGGCAACAAGGGTATCACACTGTTTTCAGTTTTGGAGAGAAAAAGGGTTTTCACATGGGTATTCTGTCACTTTAACTGAGCACCAAACAGCTTAGTAGGATCATCACCTTCCCCAGCACAAAATTCTTCAGCACTGCCTTTCCTCCCAGGATTGCATCATAGCAGACATTCACAGCTCACTAAGTAAAGCAGCAATGTTGCACTTTGTGAAAGCATTTGCGGAGAAATGCCTCCAAGGGCAAAAACAAAACAAAACAAAACCAAGAACAAACCACACACTGCTTTTTACTTCATCTTCCAGATTTCCATCTTCTGAAACCATAATGCTACTCCTCCAAAGCTACAAATCCAAATCCATATGACTGTGTGAGTGCCAATACAAAACATTATCCTGTTTATATTAAAGACTGCTGTAAGTGAGCAGTGTGTCTTCCAGGCTGCTTTCATGGCAGTTTAGAAATGGAGCTGGCAAAACGCAGTTGAGTTATGGGAGAAACATCATGGCAGTCTAACGCAGCAAGTCTCAGGCCTCCTGCCAGTTCTAGGAGGTATCTCATAAAGCATAGTGAGAAGAATCACAGAGCTGACATGCAAAAGTTTGCACTGGGTTCTTGGCCAAAATTGTCAGCTACGAAGTCAAAAAAACAGAATCTGTAAATGAAATGGTTAATATGGGAATTTCTGTAAACTAGCTTTAGGAAGCGATGTGGAAGCCCTTACTTCCGTTTAACATAGTCTGGCACTAGCTTCTTTTCCTCATGTTAAAATCCCCGTGCAGACAAGCTTAATATGCTAATAAAACATCAAGATAGCTCAAAGTTTAGATTTTATTTTCATCCAGAGCAGCTTAAAATAACTTCTTTAGGCTTTTCATACATCATATCAGAAAGCAAGAAATACCAAACATTTCTTATTTCATCTACCATCTTGAGCACACACATAAATATATATTTTAAAGGAATGTTTAAAACATCTTTTTCTTACAATGTAGACCAGTGTGAGAACCCTGAGAAAAGAATAACAAGCATGCATAACAGTCACGTCAGTTTAAAAACCATGCAATAGCTAAGCATGAAAGGGAGAGTTAAGGGATTATATGTGGAAGCAGTAACTGCAAAATTTGTGTTATTCTAGGTTTAAGTCCCACCATTATCATTACTTTTAATGGTGTTTTTATATACTGTTGAGTAATAGTTTGTCCACATCCTGGCTTTTATTGGAGGAAACTGCTTGTACAGTAGTTGTGCTGACAATAACCTCTAATGCAGTTATGGTCACTTAATTAAACAATTTGGATGTTTACTTTAGGTGACATTTAAGATTGAAATTTCAAGTACGTTATTCTACTGTGTTCTCTTGGTATTGTTCAGTAAAATGCCATATTCAAGGAAATCGATGAAATTACAATTCAAAGACTGTGATAAGAATGGATTAGTTTTGTACTGTTTTTAGCTCTCATTACAATTTTTGTTGCACGACTAAGTCTACAGATTGAGTATGAAGTATATCAGACTTTAAATTCAGTGATAAGTCATTGTTAGGACAGAGAATTTTGTGATAACACAGGCAGAAGATTAATCCACTCTGATGACAGCCTTGCAAGTCTATGAGGAACAGAACACAGCAAGATTTATCCGTTGCATTGACAAGGACGGTAAAGGGAATGGGAAATGGAACAAAATGAGTCCATTTGCATGACAACCTAAGACTATAATCATATGGTTCCACTCAAATCCTACAGTAATGGACCATAAAGAAAAAAGCATAAACAAGGCACATGATTTGAAACTATATTGTACTCATCAACCTTTCCACTGTCTGTAGAAAACATAATCAGGGAAGAAAAATTAATTTCAGTCTGCTAAATTACACTGTAAGTGCAGAGCGGATAAAACAGAATTGTTCAAAGTTATTCATGTGGCTTTCATAAGTCTGAATAAATTCATTCTGCTCTGTATTCACAAAGATGAGACTATCTAACCAGATCCTCAGCTTGCATAAAGCGGCATAGTTCCCTTGACTTCAGTGAGCTCAAAATCTTCGCAAAATCTCCAAGGAAACCCTCTTCTTGATAGGGAGGCTTTCAAAATACTGGAATAAAAGATAATTCGAGATACCTAGGGGAGAATTTTAAAGCATGGAGATTGGCAAACAATGTGAAATATAGAATAGCAAATGTATGTATGCATCTTCCGCATCCCTGTAGCTCCCTGAAACACACTGGAACTTCTCACACACATCTGTTTGTGTGCCCAGATGTTTCTAGGATCACGGCTGTAAGTCTGTGGGGAAGGGCTATGTGAGCTGAAGTCCAGCATATCATGATTTGAATTAAAGCAACAGTGATGAGTGTTAGGGTTATAAATTATATAGCATATCATGCATATATTATAAATCTATAGTTGTTTGATTCTTTGTGTAATTAAAAAAATGCAAACTAAGGCATAGGCATCAAGTAAATATGATGTAATTACTGGAAAACTCTTAAATGTTTTGTCTAAAGGTCAAAACCAGAATTACATTAATTTAGTCACGAACCTTTGCACTTTCTCATCTAAACAATGGAATCTCATTTTAGTTTCCTTTAATTACAGGCTTTTCTGTGAAGGAAGTTGCATATGAATATCTGCACGTCTCCTTTCCTGCAACCTTATGAAAAAAGCTGTATCGTATGGTCTAATCAGCACTGAGTTGCCACTTACATACAGCAGCAGTATATTTTGAAAATATTTTAAATAGTTAATCTGAGAAATCTGAATTAGTAGGTGAAGACTTCAGTGTACCAGTTCAAGCAGTACATGAGTAGACTCATTGTGTTTCAGTTCTTTCAAAGAACAAGTCTTCTAGCCATGCATTAGCAAAATTTCCATTATCTTTAGTTTGCAGGCAGGAATTTTTTCAGGAACTGCCTGCCATACTTGGGTGTTCACATAGTGAACTATATATGACAGAGGCAAATATATATATCTTGCTGCTTTTTCAGCATTGCAGACTGTATTCTGTTCTATTTTCGTCATTATACTAACGTGCAGAAGAGACCTTAAAACAATTTAGGCTAATCATCCAAAAGGCCAAATGATCCTCTGTGAGTGTGTGTGTGTGAGAACTTTGACATTGTGTTCACACAGAGCTTTATGTAGAGCATAGATCTGAATTTACTGAAGCAACGGAAGAGCCTTCTTGTCCTTGTATGCACACTTAACACAGTATCAATGCTACTTAAAAATAATAAGGAGTAAAGCATGGGGAGAATCGAATTAAAATGCTTACCAGCTGCCTCCATTCAACCTCCTCTTGGTGTATGGAAGACAAATAAATTTAATCTTGCTGCTGTAGCAATGTTTCTCATGAATTGTGTCACAGTATTGCAAATTCCCTGCCTTATTTACAAGCTTTGCTTCTCCGTTTTCCCTTCCTTGCATCTGTGTCAATTTCAAAGATAACCTTGATCATGGTTAGTGTTGCCGTGCAACACGGAACAGAAGTGGTAACAGACTGGACCAGTTCTTAACTGCTATTATAAAATATCTCGTTCTTTTATGATCTTGGTTTATGACATATCTTATGATGTTGTTTTAGAAATACACGGGGTCACATTTAAAAAGAAGCTGTACCTCACATAAACATTGCAGTCTTTCTTGTATGGGGGAGGGAGACTGTTACTTCTTGAAATGGCTAGGACCAGTCGGGTGCCTCAAAGTCCACTGGCCTGCCTGGGGCTTCGTCCGAGTGTGTAGCTGCAGACCAGAACAGAGATGTCGAGGCCGGAAGCCTGTTAGCAGGAGCTGTGAATGGCTCAGATGACAAACACCAGGTAGCACCTGTGCAACAAAACCTGATGTGAGCCCACAATCCCCTACCAGATGGGACTGAACCAGAGTGCCAGGATGCATGCAACAGCTAATCTATAAGCCAAAACAGTGGGAAATACGCGACTGGTCAGGAGCTACTGTAGATGGCAATGGAGGGCGAGTCAGGACCGCAAGTTTTGCTGGGCGTTGGGTGGGCACGGACACAAATGGCAGATGGGATGTGTCAGAAATGGAGTTCTCTCCTTACTTGTCTTGTGTCAGATTGCCTCTGCATGAGAAAGGGAGGGGTCATCCAAAACATACTCTTAGCTTCTGGGTCTGTGTCCCCTCTCTAGAGAAAACTCCTCTACCCCTGAAATGTGAGATTTGCCTAGAAACATGCAGGTTGAATTTTGTTTGGAGGGATTATTTGCATATGGGAGTAAAACGTGAATTTCCTGCATGCTTTTGCACTAGTAAATCTTTAGCACTCAACTGTTTGCGGAGAGTGAACAAGGGGTAGTCACAAATGCTGTCAAAATGGAATTTGTTTTTAACTTCAAATGAATATTCATGAATAATTTCCTCCATTATTTGCTCACCACTCATATTTAATGATATGGGAAATGGGATAATAACAAGGTGCTGAAATTTGCTGATGATACACAATATTTAAGTTAATATAAACCAAGGAGCAAAGTAAGGAATTTCAAGAGGAGCTAATAAAACCTGAGTGACTGAATAACAAGATACCAGATGAAGTTCAATACAGACAAGTACAAGATAATGAACATTGGAAGAAATCTTTTGAACTACTTGTACGTATTAGTGGGGCATGAATTAGCTCTAACATCTCTGGGTTAGGATGGACATACTGTCCAGTGGGAGTGAGGATGGAAAAAAGGCTGCAGTCCACGCCTGGTGAAGGGTGGGTCCAGATCAGAAGGATCTCTTCAGTCCTACTGCAGCCATAAGCAGGGCTCATGTAAAATAGAAATAGTGACTTCTAGACCTCTGTGCAGAAGTCTAAGTTGGGGGAAAAAATCACTAGATTTATTTATTTATAATTAATTCCTCATATCAGGGATAGAATTGCACCAACTTAAGCTAACAAGCAACTCTGAAAAGACACAGTCAAAATAAACTAATTCAGAGAAAAGGGCAGACATAGGTGAAAAGTAGCCTGAAGGATGCAAGCTAAAAAAACAGTTTGCTTTCAGAGTCGAAAGAGCATCATCATCATACAAAATAATATGAAACTCCATGACAGGCATATTTTGAGGTTCTTCAAGACATGCCACAAGCCAGCAGCTAGCCTTTGAGAACAAACAGAAAGGTTTAGTAATGAGAAATTAGGTTTAAATGAAGATGCTGAGCTTTTCGTTGGAGCAACCGAGACAAATTTTTGTAGTGGTGATCTCTAGCAGAGGGTCAAACAAGCAGTTTTAAACTTCTTCAACAGGACTTGTCAGAGCTGAACCATCAGTGCTGTAATACCTCAGGAACATGAGCCCTCAGCATGAAGAAGTGAGTGAGAATACGGCTCTAAGTCGATGTCCTAGGCAGTAACAATGCATGAACTTCTCTGTGGCTGCGACTAACTCTGTCCTGTGCAGTACTGAGGTTCAGAGGAAGCTCTTTCTGCAGTTAGTCCACAGCAATAACATAGTGTGCCAAGTGACTGAGATGTTAGAAAAGCAATCAGATAATAGCAGGGATGTCTCAGGACTTGTCCCTGCCATTCCTTCTGCTTTTCTCTCTGTCAAAGCATTATCCATGCTGTCATTGAGTGGAGAGACTTCACTCATGCTCTGTGGGCTACTGGCAACTTTTCTCCAAACTTTACAACTGCCCGGTGAGCTATCATGTTCCTGAAACCTTGAATGAAGGAGATGATATCACAGAGCAAGAATATTACAGAATAATTGATTTCTTGGCCCATGCATCACAGAGAACCTTCTGCCTAGGAAAGGATAATGCAAAAAGTCAATAATAATACAGTTGTTGTTTTTAATGCAGATGTTTTGTTTTGACTTATAGCACTCTTGGCAGTTCATAGGATGAACTTTCCACTCTAAGTCCTAAATGATCGTCCATTATTTTTCTCTTCTGAGTATTATTTTGTTCCCCACCATGGTCTTCAAGCGGCTTTCCTTCTGCAAGTGTTCTTGGATAGGAAATGCACAAATTCCTGAGGAGTCACTGGGAGAAAGGAGGAAGGGATGCAGCTGGGAGGAGGTGGTGAGGAAAGAATGGGGGCAGGGGGAAGAGAGCTCTGGCAGAGCACAAAAGCAGCAGAGAGCTGATACTTCTAGGAGCTGTTAGCCAGAACATTTGTAACTGTGAGGGACTGAGAGGATGGAAAAGAGCATCTTCTATTCCAACATTCCATATACCTTATCTGACCACAGTCCTCTCCATCCCTGTGGCCACATCCAGCTGGTCACACCTCCTCCTCTGCTCCCTTTGGGCCTGTATCTCTGCAAGATACAATCCCAAGGCAGCTGGAGGTTCCTGGGAAATGTAGGACCAAATCCTGAGATCATTGCTTAAGATATAGTCATTCCCCAAAAGACACAGAAGTTAATTTAATAAGGACTCAAACCTGTGTCATAACGTAAGCATTTTTCAGCCTATTACCTGAGGAGAAAAAATTCTGGGTGGCTATGTGGGATACTGGCTTGCTGGAATATTGACTGGAGTGTTATGAGGGTAAACATCTGGATAGGTTAGGACAGTGAGTGCCACTATTTCAAGTGTAAGACTGTATGATAGATGAACGAGAACTGTCAGGAATCTCCTCTCATGTGAATAAAACAAAGAAGAGATAATTGTGGTCTTGTAGGATCTGGTCTGGTTACCTTGTGGTTAACATATTAGCATTGTACTGTAAGATCCCTTCATGTCTAATGCTCTGGTATAAAATAAGTGTGGATTAAAAGCAACAGGTAATCTGACATTTCATTGGTGTAATTATTCACAGGGTTCACTCTGTTCCTCTGCAGAAATGTGACTATCATTAGCACTACCATAGCAAGACCACTCCCAGGAGAACACAAACAGACATGGAAACTGAATTACTTTATCCCTTTTAGCTGTAAGGATCTTTATACTCAGTCTGTAAATCTCTTCTGTATTATAGCAGATATGAAAACAGAGCCCAGTTTCAGGGCAGTTAATCTGGCTTTCAGAAACACTGAATTCACTTTTAAATTCCCTCATTTCATGACTTCATCCACGGTAAAGCAAAGAACAGAAAGAAACTGGCTCTGAACACTGAAATGTGCAATTTCTTTGAGATGGACATGGCTACGCAGGTTTAGTAGGATGTGTGCATGCATGTGTTTATGTGCGTTTGTGTGTTTATTGTTTCAAAATTGCCTAGAGTTACCTCATCCCAAGAGATATATTCAGCCCTGTATGCTCAAATGGAATATGATGTTTGCACATAAAATGATAAGGATTCGTAAGGCACTCAGACGGGAAGGTGAGGCAGTTATAAAACAGATGCTAACACTACTGTTGGGTTAAAGTCCTCTGAGGTAGGCTGCTCTATGATACGCTAGTCTGTGTTCAAAAAATGTTTTCTCTGGAGTTTTTAATTGAAAATAATTTTAACCAACCATGGAAATTCATTATCTTGATCTGACATTTAAGTACGTTTTCAATTGTATCCAGATTTTATTGACTAGAAAAAAAACCTATAATTGCTCTAGTGACTAGGATAAATGAAACATTTCTGAAGTAGTATAAAGACCATCTAAATTCTGGATGTGACAGGATTTGGTTTGAAACCAATAAATTAATTTGATATTTAAAAAAAGCAGCAAGCATCAGAGAAAAATCTTCATCCAAGACATTTGTGCATCCTCAGCCTGCTTTACATCCTATTTTCCTTTCGGCAGCAAGCTTGGAGATTCAAGTGAACAGTCATTTGTCAAGAAAAGCAAAGGCTGAAAGGAAAGATCATGATCATCTTTTCGTTATTGGCATTAAATATTTGTCAGCCCAATTCAGTAATAGATACATATATGTGCTTATGTGACAGTCAAAACGTGAGTGTGTGCACTCTGCATATATGGAGTGGATGATATTGGAGCACACTGTTGGTAGGTTAGATATCAGAGTTTGAGGGTGCTGAATATATGTGGAAATCAACATCAAGGAGGTTAAAGACATATGAACCTGAAGAGTTCAGGATTTCTCAGTCTGATACACACTCTCACCATCCCCTCTCAGGACGATCCATAGTGGTCTGAAAGTGCGGTCCACAACCATGGCGGATATATTTGTAAGATCCACATCAGATGACATCTTTTGGCTCTTGCTAAGTGTCTACTGGCGTACTTGTAATTTGAGAAAGAAATATATATCCTGATATACTACACTTGGTTTTCCCCACTGTAATGTAAAGCTGCAAATGTGCTGAGACTCATTGGTATATATCCAGCTAGCAGTCCAAACTTGATCACACCAAAGGAATAAGTATCCTTAATACAGTAGATCATGATGATGTTCATTTAAAGGAAAAACACCTAATACTAGCTCTGCTCAGGTTTTTCTCCTTTGTTGGTACTATAGACAGTTTCTGGAATGAAAGCAGTTACTCTATATTCATCTATATTTATCTTTCTGAAAGATACCTGAGACTGAGCTCTAGGAAGCATTAACTTCCCTCCCTCATCAGATGAGGGTGTTAGTTTCATAGCATTGTCTCCACAATCAGCATCCCAATTACCTGTAAAACCACTGTGAATAAACACATTTCTTCATAAAGCAAAGCTTGGAAAATATCCAGTAGTTTCTAAAAGCAGGCTGATGTCTTCCTATCGGTTCACCGGTAAAAAAAACGACTTGAGAATTCTCCAGTCACATATAAGATATTGTGATCACGGTGATCAGTAATCAAAAATGTGTGGTTTGAAGTCACGCATGTTAACCTGTGTATATTCATTTACTTACGCCCTCCCAACTCAGTCTTGCAAAGATAAATGTGCTCATTTATGAAACGAACAACAGGTTCAAGTTTAGAATTGGGGCTTTGCTTTCCACATGTAAGAATGGAAAATCTGTCTTTTGGAATGATTCCACAAACCATTTATTTTTAATGCTTCTTTATTTCAAGGCAAACATGGACGGATTCTGCAGTACTGACATTCCACATTCTTGTAGTGTTTTTATTTAGTTTAGACATATTCACATATTCTCCAGTATTCCAGGATTATGCATGTTTGTGCATGTCCCTCATCTCTACCTCTAAAGACAGGCATCCATCAATACTTCAGTTTTATGACACCTCAATATTTTTTCTCAGCATATTTTGAAAATTTTGACAGCACAAATTTGACAGTGTCTTCCTTCTCGAGTGTTCAGCTGTTCATCTCCACTTGTTTAACTCCTTATCCCTGTATGCCAATAGATATTATCACTAAATCCTCCTGGTTTAATCTCCAAAATGTCTCTGAAATCTCCCCTTTCCTCTTCATTCTCCCCATAAAATGTTTGTCAAGTCCATCCTTCTCCACATCCATGCGTACTGCGACCTTGCTGTCCTCAGCCTCTAACTGACACTCATATTAGCCAGTTTTTATAGTAGTCTAATGCAAAAGTAATCCACTGCTCCCAGTATTGAGATCTCATTAAGATATTCCTAAATCCCTCTTCTTCACTGTCTCCCTATTGCCTTCTAAATCTGATCGAAGCTCCTTTTATCACCCAGAATTCCTCTTGACCTAACCTTCCTTCTCCTGTCCTTGCTCTGTTCTTCCACATCTTTCTTCTTTACGTGCTCCCTCCTTACCCATTGCCGGTCACAATGTAAACCGTTTGCCAATTAGACCTACGCACCGCCTTTGATGTTGTCCACTATACCTGTGAGAGGAGTAGTTCAGCTATACCATTCTAGATGGAAGGTATCCTGATCAGATTGGCATAGTCCTCTTAATAGGTTTGAACCATTGACTACTAAAAAACAAGGTATCTTGCTTTTCTAGCAAAACGGAAAGGAGGTATTTGTCTTCTTATATTGAGATTTTGAGTTTTTTCTGAGTCAAGCACAATTTCTCCCGTGTCCTTAGGCCTTGAATCAGAAAAGGAATTAAAGTTTTTATAGAAATTTACAATTGCTGTTTCATGAAATTGCTTTCCGACCAGTCTATCCAAACACCCCTTGCAGAAAGCTGATGTCTAGATGAAACTGAAACATGCATCTCTGACTTTTTAAAAAATATGTTTCCATCTCCTAAGACCTGAATTTTACATTGTGACTTCTTGCTTTCTCCGCCTGCTTACTATTAAACATCTCTTAGCTTGATTTTGGGGAGTAAAGAGACACAGGGCAATAAGATATAATTCCTGCATTATAGGATTTCCAAACCAAGTCCTTAGTAGTCAGCTGAAATTCAGCAGCAGGATCTGTAAGTTAGTACAGACAAGCCAAGCCTATGATACAGCACGTCAGCATGAAGGACAGGACGTGCGGATCAAAGCTCTCCTTAGTTCATTTGACTTTCTGTTCCTCTGTGTCTCCATGCATTAGATTATGGGAAAACTTAACAAAACAAACTAACTCCTAGTCTCTTCCTCTCTTCCTCTTTAAGTTCTGCCCCCCCCTCACAATATCAAACAGGAGAAAAACAGTCTTCCTACACCTGCACCTTTTGTTCATTATTTTGCGTTTCATTGAAAATTAACATCCGGTTACTGGAGCTTCCTCTCTCTTTGCCAAGGTGCTGTAGAAGTGCTTTGTGCCAACCAGACACCTACGTGCTATTTCTACACGTCTCACACCTCCCTGACCTGATCAGAGTTTAACCAGTGGAACTCCAGCCAGCAGACCATGAAGCTGGAAAATGATGGTGAGCAATTAGTTCCTAACAGGTTTAGAAAAAATGTTGCCACATCCACAGATAGTTCCTAAAAGCAAGCTGATGCCTTCCCATCAGTTCCATACCAAAGTCCCAACTTCAAAACTTTCTAGTCAGGCATCAGATATTTTGTCTCAATGACATTCCACAGCCGTATGTCTGTTGTATTTATTTTAGAGATATTCTCAGTTCTTCCAGCAGCATGCCTGTTTGTGCATGTCCCTATGTTTCCATGTGTAAAGACAGGCAGACATAAATGCTTCAGTTTTACAATGCCTCAGTGTATGAGTTGTCATCTCCAGGAAGCTGGGAAATGACAGTATGCACATCATCCGTAACAAGCTTAGAGAAAATATTACCAGGTCCATGCATAATATAAGTACACGCTGAAGTCTCATCAATTAGGATGCCATAATGAGGACAGAACTGCTCTCACGTTTAACACAAAGAGATGCCAAATGCTTTACCAAATTGGCTATATTGACTATGTCCTATTACACAACACCCTGTTTCAGTCCCACGAACTGTAGAAATTTCCGCTCCTTCGGCTCCTGGTATTCCTGACCTTACAATTGTTTTCCTGCCTCTTTCCTCCCTGCCTATATATCTTTGTTTTCCTCACAAAGCAGAGTTCAGTGGATTTCCTGCACCTCCTCACATGCAATTAGCCTTAAAGCAAAATTGCTTGGCTGCAGTAAGGATCTATCTCAAAACCAAAGAAAGCAGCAGGAAAAACAATAGCCGTCAGCCAAGACTATCTCCAAAAAAATGGGTCTTGGGGTTCATGTGTACTCAGCTCACCGGGAAAAGGTGGAAGGAAGCATGTAGACCATTACCTCTGAGATTGTAAATGGTGAACTAGTTACTAATCTCCTCCACGACTTCCTCACCCTTCCTGATCCGCTCCACCATCCTTCTGCTGCTCTTTAATCCTTCTACCAGCAGGCTGCAGCTCACCCCTTGAATCTTCATCCTTCCACTGCCCCAGGCACTCTCCCAGGCAGCTCCTTTTAACCCATGTTCCTCTAACCCACTCACCTCTGAATCTTCTTTGGTATCCACTGCAAGACCCAGGCTCCTGCTTCTCTGTTTTCCAATTTATTTCCTTCCCATTTATTCCCTACTTGCCAAAAGGCCAGGTCCTCAGCCCCTCGTGACCCTTCCTGTCATGCCTGTGAGTCTCAGGAGCTTTTGGAAACGCGAAGCTCAGGACAAAGGGCAGTGTCAGGGCAGCGCCTGCACCAGGACGTAGCTTTCCTGATAGGCATGTGTGCGTATTTGGCACATGGTCATACATTTTAAGGAAGGGAATTTTTTCTGCGACACAGGCACTCTGCACCAGGCACTGTACAGCAACAGCATCACCAATGAAACTGCTTCCATTCCTAGGTAGGTGAAATCTCCTTCCCTGGGGAATGTGTGGCAGGTGGGAAGGGAGTGGGGTCTGGCAGGGAGAAACGAATTTGTTGGAGATAGTGGAAAATCTGCTGGGTGTATGGGACTAAAAGTCCCCATAGCTTTGATCAGTGCTGCTACCGGATTCGTTAATTGCATGGTTAGGATGATCCCAAAACCAAATCCCACAAATGCCAGTCTTTATCTCACTGTGGGTTTTGTTCTGTAAAAACCAGAAACATTGTGGGTTTCCCTGGGTTTGGATTTTTGTGTTTTTTCTCTCTCTCCATCTGCTTGGGAGATTTTAAGATGTCACATGTTAAGAACAGTAAAACGGCAACCAAATCCCACAGGTTTCTGTTTTAATCTCTGGAAGACGGTCTCCTCTGTCAAAAACAGAGGGAAAAGATGAACCTTGTTGATACATAAATTGATTTGGATTATATATAATTGTTAAAAAAGTGTGTGTAATTTTTAGTCTTTTACATTTTTCATGAAATTTTAATTCGTCCAAGAAAACAACGCCTCGGTGAGATTTCCTGAAGCAATGAAACCTGTAATTGTAACACTAGGCTAGCAAATATCCAGAATAATATTTGGGTAGGGAAAAGCAGAACTGCAGGGGAAGACATCATCCAAAAGGGTCTTTGTGTTCTGCAACTTTTATTGTGTCCTGCTAACAATTTATAAAGTACAAAGTAAAAAACTTACTTTCCTGTCTGAATTAACTGCCTCATTTCTAACCAATTACAGGGTACGTATGATAATTCAGTGAGCTGTTAGTTTTTTCTAAGGGAGAGATTCCTTTTTTTCTTTGTGTTTCGAACCATACACATTCATACAATAGGAAAGTAGTTATTTCCTTTAGAAATCATCCAGTGGATGTAAAAAAAAAGACAATACTTTTAGAACATGGAAACAGTATTTCAAGATATTAACTTTAAATAATTTGGAGAAGTTTTTAAACCCTAATGTCATAATGCTGTAAATATTGTGACATGTCATTTTAATCTCTTAGACCATGCATATGTGTTAGCTACAAAAGTATGGAAGTGCTTATAAAAATGAGAATTCTGATCAGGGGAACCCTCTGGTATTTTTTACTTGATATCTGTAGGGTAGTGTAGATTACACTCAATACATAATCCAGAGTGCAAATAAATGTCTGTGCTTTAATGGAAAGTACTAGAGAGCTCTGAAAGCCTTTCAAAAGTTTTCCCCAGATCACGGAGTAATTTCTACGTTGTTTACCAATTTTGTACTAGTTGAGTACATACACAAGTTCTCTATCTACAGTGTCTGCTCTTTCTAGCCCCTGGGTAGTTTTATCAAAGAAGTCCCTGTAGTTGGTGGCCCTTGCCCCATCCTGAAATATAGCTGAGTCTGATGATATGAAGTTCACTGGAATACACCAGTTTTGTGAATACCTTTTGCCCAGATCTGGTTTTAGAGCTCGGAATGAAATTTTTAGATAAAGAGACGATTCTGATTTTCCTTTGTTCCAGTTCTGATTTCCAGTCTGCTGGACTATGGCTGCACTTCTGCAAGCTGCAACATGACATGCCATAAAGACGCCAGGTGTGAAGTTCAGGGTGGGACAACAGGCTGCTATTGCTCCCAAGGATATACAGGAAATGGCATAACATTCTGTTACGGTAAACAGATTTTACCTGTATGCATTTCTGGTTTGTGCTTGCTTGAAAAACTTACTGAAGAGACCATTAGTTCAAGGGTTAAACTTCATGTCACAACATCTTACACTAACATCTTCTCAAAGCCAAAAATTTTAGCAGTTTCTGAGAAATTCTGCAACTTACTCTCAGCCTACTATTTTAATATAGCATACTGTGCACCTTAGTTGAGTATGACCTGTTTTCCAGCTTTCCTTTTCCATGACAGATGCTGATGTATCTTCTCTGATTTAGCTTCAGCAATTTCCCTTGTGACTCAGGACTTCTGAATTTTGGAGCTGGCATGACTGCTACTCTACAGCCCTCACATCTCATCCACATACACATCGTGCTAAGCTAATCTGCCCAGCAGCTGATCATGATCAAATAATGCAGCTCCTGGGCTACTCTAGCAGGCTGAGGGAGGTATGTGCGCCGCAGAGACATGCCCACATGTGAGGCCAAAGTTAATTTTTTCACTACAGCTGCTTGCAAGGGAAAAATGCCAGAAACCCTATGGAGGAGTCTGCCTCTGGATGCCTCTATCTTCCATACAAAAGAAAGGATATTTTCCCTGCCTTCATTTCTGAGACGTCCTCCACTATGAATAGCTCTAGTACTTATTTCTACTGTCAGATATAGCTATGGCTAGCTGCAGGCGGGCTGAAATTCATATGAATCTTGTCAGTGTTCAGTGTCCTGAGAAGTAGTTATGCATATTAACAATCCATTTGGTCAGTTCTTGTGTTTCTTGCATCTTGGGAAATTTAGCATTAACAGAGGCACTTTGGTTTGGTATAAGCATAGGTAAGTGGCCCACCTTTAGTTTGGATTTTTATAGCTCATTTGCCACTGTGTACTTGGAAGTGTTCTTCTTTTAGGAAAACTTAGAATGCAAAGAACTTTCTCCTAAGAAAGCTACTTACCTTTTCATAAGCTGGGAATGCTTTGAAAGAAAACACAGAATCACAGAATCACAGAATGGTATATGCCTGGCTAAAACAATAAACAATAAGGAATCACAAAAATTGTAATATAACTCAGTTTTGAAGAGACGTCTGGAGGTCGTCTGGTCCAGTTCCGCACTTGGAGCAGGTCCAGCTTAAAGAAGGTTGGACAGGGCTTTGTCCAGCTGAGTTTTGAGTATCTCCAAGGGTGAAGACTGCACACCTATGTGGGCCCCTGTTCCAGTGTCTATCAGAATTTTGAAAACTTTTTTCTGATATCTAGTTGTGGTTTCTCTTGATGCAGCTTGTAACTTCTGCCTTTCATGTGCACTTACTGCTGTACATTTCTAATAATAGTTTAGCTTAATCTCCTCTATAAACCCCTGTGACCTCCCATTAGGTAGCTGTAGATAGCAATATGATTTCCTCTTTGCCTTCTCTTCTTAAGCCTGAACAAACACTGTTCTCTCATCCTCTTCTTTGCATCATGTGTCATGTAGTCACTAAACATATTTCTTGAATTTAATTCTAACCTTGCCATAAATACAGGTCAATCATTATTTGTCTATTGAGCTGCTCAAATGAAAACAAGAAGAAATGGCCTTCACTACACTAGTATTGTATTTGCACTAATTCAATTTTACTACCATGAGTAAGCTGGTTGATTTGAAAGATAAGTGCACATTAAGTTTGCAGAGTCAAGGCCCTGCGCTTTTGAATAATGCAGAGAAAGAAGAAAAACAAGTCAATTTTTAGCAGTACTACCTGGAACAAATCAAACCAGCATTTACTTATCTACCATGATCTGGTGTCCACTACATTGTCTGAACTTTTCTAGAAAGTTGTGATTATGAATCATCAATTAAATTTAGAGTAAAGATATCTGTTGTTCTTCACTGACATTACTGATGTTCTTAAATCCACCCATTATATATATATCCATTATGACATTATTAAATCCATTTGTGTGAGGATGGATTTATCTTACCTTCCACATTCTTTTTTCTCATACAGTATCTTTTTCTCACTTTCTTTTTCTCCTGTATTTTCTTAGGGAAACCTACATTCAAAATTCATAAAAACATTTATTCTTCATCTAAAGAAAATTCAGTACAGTGAAATGTACAATCACCAATCTTGTGAATTGATTGTTCATTAAGAGTTATACTAAATGCTTGGAAACTCAGTATCTAAAATAAAATATCCAATGTCAGTTTGGGCAAACTGGCTACTAGATGCATTTGTGGTGCTTTGCAGTTAAGTGGCAATGGTTTGAAGAAAGTCTCATGTCAGGGGACCAGCGTTTTCTCTGGTAAAATACCTTAACAACCACCAAAGTCACTTACCCTCCAGCCAAGCAGCAAAACTTGTATCAGAACTGTGTGACTGTTGCCCCTGAAAGAGAGACGAAGTTTCTCTAGGGCAGCAAGTTACACAGTGCGTTATTAATATTGTGCAGTAGTCCTCTAATAGCATGAACAAGTAACCTGAATTTTAATTGGGTAGCCTTTAAAATGGATTAGGAATACAGGCTAAACTGTAACATAAATAGTTTAAAGCTACAAAAACATGAAGTAAAGCCTCAGTTGTTTAATGACGTGTTAGATCTTGCTGTTCTGTGTGGTGAAAGCAGCAGGTGTATCTGCTGTTCTAGAGATAGCTTCAGTTAATAATCTTACCCTTTTTACAATGATAGTCCAGTCACCTTCAAAGGAGATCGTCAGTTATGTGCTAATACAAGCATTTTCTAAAGATTATATATGGTACATTGTGCTTGCATATTTGCCCTTTTAGTTATTTAAATAGGTCATAAGAGTCATAATTACCGTCAACAACATTAATAGTTTTGCATAGTGCAGAACCAAGTTCTTCATTGTGCGTCTCCTGGTAGACAAATAAGAACAGTGGTTGTTTTGAGGGTTTATTCTGGATCAAGCAATTCAAATTCTTTCTCCTTGTAAAAGTGTTGAACAAAAATGCTAGTTTTCATGTTAGTCCTCTTAAGCTTGTATAGCTGGAAAACTGTCTCATTTTCATTTATAGGCACACTCTCACTGTATTTAAAAGGTTTACATTTGTTTCTCTACTTTCACTTGCTTGTAACACCTCTTAAATACTTGTAAAAGTTATTTCTTTGCTAGTTCTGTCTTTTCAATGTGATACACTTAGACATTTTCCCTTGAGTTTACTGTGCTGCAAAAAGCAATAATGCCCTGTTACTTTTATTTTCTATCACCATTATTGATGAATCATGAATCACTGATGTCAGTACACCTTAGGAATGGGGTTTGTTAGTTTTTACTTTGCTCCCTTTGCCAGCTGGCTAAGTGACTGCAGAGAGCTCAAGATTATTGGATTTGCTGTGTATAGATAAAGACATATAGATATGAATTTAATTTCCTGGTGTCAAAGTCATGGCTCCCAAAATAATTATCCTCTTAAAATCTTTCCCACAAGATTTCAACCACTTCAAATTAGGTCATGTTTTGGACCTTCTGAAGGCATACTTTGGCCAGTCTAACAAAAAGCTAATCCTCTTCATAATCTCATTGTCTTCAGTAAGAATATGTGCAGGAATTCACATAGTCAGGAGAATAACTGATTGTAGGATCTGGCCTCTTTTAGATATTAGAATTTTAAGTTACATAGCAATAAATTCTTTCTGTACAGTATCTTCCAGAAAGCCATAAATGAGTCACCTTGTCAAGCTTTATGCCTCTGAGGTGCAAAATACCATCCCATTTTTCTTACTTCTTTTGTATTTATATTCCTTGCTTTATGTAGTATAAGATGAGTGAATGGCCTCTGAAAATATAACTGTTTGCCTTTTAGGACTCTGTTCTTGGACAGATGTGTATTCTGAATGTAATGCATGAGGCTTTAGCTTCACATTATCATACACTTAATTGAAGTAGCACAGCTAGCGCTCTTGGCATAAAAATAAAAATATGTCCAGATAAGACTGATTTATAGATTTATAGACTTCCTCTTGTGCAAAAATGCCATGGATTTTTTACAGATAAATGGCATATATTTGCCACTTTTGTAAATCCATTTCTTTATATAAAAAGAGTCGGCTGTATAAGTTAGGTGTTGCTCATAATCCCAGCTTTCTTCCAAAAGAAAATTAAAGGAAACAAACAACATTTAAGATCCTTTAGAGAAGATTGGGATGGAAGTAAAACTTCATAGAAGCCAATATTTTATTTTTAAAACTGAGGGAAAAATAAGTTGGCATCATCGATGCTTCCTAAGCAGCTCTGCTGTTTCAATACTGGCTGCTTCTTGATTGCTGACTGCCAATTTGCTGCTTTGCTGGCACACTGCAGGAAATTAAAGTAAACAGTGTGATCACAGTGTTTACTTTAACTTTGCAAAATACGGAAGGAAAATGAAGCGGTGTTGTTTGTTCCAGGAGGGTAGGCAGGCAAGCAGGAAAAGTCTGAACACAATATCCCTCTCAGATATCCCTGCACAATATTCCCTTGAAATGTCACTTGAAAATTATACTGCAAAATTAATCAGTCTTGTAAAAGAGTTACAGTGCTTCCAGAAATAGTGAGCAGGGACTTAGGCTGTCAGGGAAACTTTGTACTGAATTAAGGCACTAACTCTCCTTCTGAAGTGCAGTGTAGGATGTTTTATCATTTTCCAGAGGCAAAAGATACATCAGTGCAAATTGGTATTTTTCATCAAAATACAGAATCACTGTTAGAACACTGGGCAATTTGTGTAAACTCAGCTGAATCAAACTGAAAGCCTACGCAATATCGGAACATAAACATATTTTCTTGTTTTACTGAGGGTCATACAACAAACTCTCTGGCTTTTGCCAGCCATAAAAAGGAGCTTTCCTGTGAGACATCAGCTTCTTTCTCTAAGGTGATATTGCTTTGTCCCACCACAGACTTTTGTTGCAGTCACTGATCTTGTTTTGATTCACTGGTGTCACCATTGCCATTCTGCAGCACCCAATTGGTGTATATCTTTGAGGGAATTTTTACTTTTCAAATTAACATGACCATGTAAAACCACAGTGTGTAATCATTTCATTCTACCCAGAAGTGTTCCTCAATAGAAAATGATCTAATCCAAATGCTGGTTCACCACAGAAGAATTTTTTTTTTTTTTTGTTACCAGCAGGCATACATCACTGGATGTCACTTCTGTGTTTATTTAATAGTCTGAAATCACTGATATGGAAGATGCAATCCACACACTTCCTAAATTCATTTCACTGCTAACATCAGTTACCACAAGCTATAAAAAGGCAAACTGCAGCTGCTCTAGCATAGCACAGCAGGAGAAAGATATGCCTTAGCCAAACACAAATAACAGGGCTCAACACAGTGAGTGACAGCTTGGAAAACTTGGGATGTGCTACGCAGGAGACCAAAGCAGACCACCGATTCCCAGACCTTTTAACATGCTCCTGATAGCCTCTGGGCTGGTCTCTCACTCTTCCTTACCCTTTTTCCTTTTCCCTCCTCCTCCTGTGTCTCACAATCTCTGCTGCTTTACCTCCAGATTCTGCCCGAGCTTTTACACAGTTCCAGGGTAAAACCAGAGCATAGGCTGTGTGAAAAGGCAGGAGTCGTCTTCAAATTTAGAAGTCCTACACCAGGATTAGGTGTCTGGCTTCCCGTCCATGTCTTCATTGGTCATAACGTAGCTGAATTTTTTTTAGCTTTTCCTGATGTGCAGAGATTGAATGTTGAGCTGTGCTATGTTACCTGGTGGAGGTACCTTGATCAGATGTTCCAGATTAAAACTGTAGGCAGATCATGGAATTGAAAAGTCTGCACAAATTAGCCAGGGTTTTTTGATATTCCGGTGCATGATGGTCCACTTTTGTGAGAAAGTGTGGGTGTTAATGTACAGGTTAACGCAGCAGGTTCCTGGCCATTTGGGGACCTATGGCTTTATGTATGGCTTCTCCCTTTACACTTGCAAGATGTTACACTTTCCTGTGAATTTGGGAAGAGTTTGATGGCTGTGATATATGTAGACTGCTGGGGACTAACCAGCTGTTGCATGGTTGCCTTCCAGTTGCAAAGGATGGAGCTATGTTTATGTTCCTCAAAATAGTCATACCCTTGGCTAACATTGTTAGTCAAAACAGTGTTTTTGTAGAGTTTTTTTTAGAGTTCACTTTTTATAACTGAAATTGCTTATTGTAACTAGCTTCTATTGAAATTATATCTCAGTTGAAGCTTTTAAGAGTAGGTCGGGAATTTGAAAGGGGGGAGTGTGTTATGACAGTGCCTGGTGATGCATGAGAACATTGGTCAGATGAAAAGCAGGGCAGGATGTTTGAAGTAATAATACGAGCCTGCTGAATAAGGCACAGTGGAGGGTGTCTTACTCCAGTTGTCTTACCTCTGTAAATGGCTGAGTCCATAAAATTTTTACTTGAAGCATTTTATGCATTCAAAGTGCCAAATCCAGTATTCTCACTCATATGAAAAAATCCTTCCCAGTTTCTCACTTGAATGAGATAGAGAGAAATCTTCAGAGGGTTAGCTCTCCTTCCTACTGCCAAAAAAACATTCACCTGGGCCAGAGATACAGCCCACTATAATAATTCATAAGATTGACCATAATTTTAATAAGCCTTGGACCAAGCCCATGATAGCCTCATAACATTCAGAATTTGGGGGGGGTGGGGAGGAAAGGGTAGCTGTATCTTATATTCCATGTTTTTGTTTACTTTTTCTTGAAACGGTACTTTGAGCATGACTAACATACTATAATGAATTTTTTTAAATGGCCAGGAAGAAAGAAAACTTCCTCTTGTTACATCTTTAACCATATCTAATCTCTCTTTTAAATTAGTCCTGTTCCCATCTAAAAAGAGTTTTAAAAATGTGTGTAGATTGTGTGGTAGAAAAGAGTCAGTTATGTCTCCCAAAAATGTACCCAAACTTTCAGGCTGATCAGCTGCACATGGATGGTTTCTTATTTGTTTAATTCAAAATGTGTTTCAGCCTTTGCCAAATAATGATGATTTCCTTTTTTTAGAAAATACTCTTTTTATCCTGCTTTATGATCCTAAGAATCAATCAATATGTTACATGTTTAGAGGATGTGGGAAAATTCATTTAAGGAGCTTCGAACTTATTATCTCAGAGTCTGCCTACTTTGTGTCTGCCAGAGACGTGATTCACTTCCTGCATCTCTGGCATGTGAAGCAGTCCCAAAAGGTCCAATGGTAACAATACAGTCTGCTCACTTGCTGGTTTGAAGAAAAAGGATGGAAGATACTTGCAGAATACATATACTCATACACGTATATTAAATGTACACAATTGTGTACATAGGGACCTATGGAGAAGTAGGTATGTGAAGAAAAACCAAACTTTTCTATGAAAAAAATTTTAAAGCAGTCTCGGAATTGTCAGTTTACTCGTTCTGTGTTTTTATATTTGAAATCAGCTTTTGTTAAGGAAAGACCAGGATTTACTGGAAAGAAATTGCTTCCAAAAATTCCACTTCCTTGAGACATCATCTGTACCTAGATCTGCACACAGTAGAGCCTGCTACAGCTATCCAATTCTGCAACTGCCTTTGGGGCTATGAAGTTACTGTTACCCGTGTAACAAGGAAAGTGTCATAATGAATTACATGCATACGAAATGGTGATGTCATTTCTGTGCATCTACATTGATATCCATGTAACATTCCACAGTCTGGCATACTGATTTTAATTTTGACTCTGTTCAATAACTTCTACAGTTCAATAGTAGAAAAGTGTTCTATTTGGGATTGTTTTTGCTTTTTTTGTTGGTTTGTTTTCCTCTTTCATAATAAACTGTCCAGCAGTGGTGAAGTTGTCTGTAACCTCATTTGAAATGTGTAATTTATCTAGGATGATATGCTGGTGCACATTTTTTCTGTGTATGACTGTGAACAATTGCCGACTGAGCTGTTGGCAGACAGACTATCAAACCCCACTCAGCCCAGTGTTTATGAAAGAGTTTAAGAAGGTAATTGACACTTTGTGCCTCTATTTGCCAAAGAAAGAGATAATGACGTTCTCCAAGAAGAGTAGAATCTAACCAAACATTGTGCTCTAAATACAGAGCACAAAGCCAGGTGATGCTTGTGAAAACATGGCTTGGCTGCAGGAGGAGGAGGGGGCTGAAGGACTGCAATTTTGAACTGTATATTTTTTAGGTACACAGATTTATTTAGAGATTATGGCTTGAAAATGAAATTTACAGTAAGTGTGTTTTTCGGCGATAAGAAATTGATTTTGTGACCTTGGTACACACTAATTGAAATATCTGGCACTGTGTTTTGCTGAGGTTAAAGGAAGCCATATATGCCTGGAACGGCATTCTTCTTTCACCTTGAACTGTGCAGTTAATCACAACCACAATCACTGGCAGGAAGGAAGCCGCTGTTTCCCTGTGGTACAAGGAAGCTGAATAATCTCGGTTCATTGTCTAATGGATAGGTTGTTGTGTGATTACTTTGGGCTAAGTGTAAGAGATTCACAATAACTTCAAAATCGAGACTTCTGGTGGAATTAACATTCAACAAGCACCAGGGGCCGGAGCTTCACCTGCTGCCATGCAGCAAACGGAGGGAGCGGACAGGTCTGCAGAGCAGGGTCGCGGGGGCTTCTCTCTTCATCCACCCGCCGCGAGCATGGCTGCTCATTCAGGGCTGAGACAGCTCTGTCCTGTGCTCTCTGCTGCTGTGCCAGGAGATGATGCAGAGCAAAGGCTCTCTGGTTTTGCTGTCCTATGTGCTGTTTCAGCGGTGGAGAGGAGAGAGCAGCCCAGGGGCTGCTCTGCCCTTGGACTGTTGTTCCTGTGCATCCTTCCACCTGAAAGGCCAGTTGTAGCATTTAGGAACAGCAACTATGCCCCAAGGGACTCTGCTGGTGGGGTTTTGATTTAATATGTCTGCTTTATTTAACCGGGTTTCTGTCTTAGCTTAGAAAGTTGTCTATAAACTGGTGTGGCAGAGTGTCCCATTATTTTGCTTATTACTTAATGTTACACATTTGCTAGGTTGGCACAGGATCATGTTTTTCAAAAAGGAAAATGAAAGCTCCTGAAAGGCCTTGACAATAAATGGTTATTTGTTCAAAAACAGCCGAGTCAAATCTTTGTTTATGTTAGTAGGCTTCATGTAATGGTGTTGCAATAAAGAAAAATAGCTCTTCAGGATATGCACTGGCTTTTATGTTTTATTTGTAATGAAAGCTATGCACATAGGTGGCAATCTATGTAAGTTACAGTGAGGGAGAACATAAGCATAGATGGTGACTTGCATGTTTATATATTTAATATTTATTTGTGGCAAAGTGTCTGAATCTCAGTTTTAAATAATGTGAAATTGGGCTGAGGTACTGCAGTTTTCATTCCCAGAAATTTACCAAAGCGAGCCTAAGGGGAAAGGTGAATTTGTCCTACACCAGGAGACCACTGCGTCCCTCCTGCGCCATCCGTGCAGAGGAGCTGCAGGTCCATTCCCACGACCGTTGCCCTATCTTCTCATGTTCAGTCCCAGTTTGGGAGGGAGTCCAGTGACCCTCACAACCCTCCCAATGTTGTAAAGGTTTTTGAGTATCCCCAAAATTCAAATGGGCTGAGGGCAGCACAGCCCTGGCTCACAGTTTGTGTCAGGAGTCTCATGGGGTGCAAGGAGTTACTGCAACATTGATCCCTGCACTACATGAAGGTCTTCATCACTGATCTCTGTAACATCAGTGGCCCTAAAAAAACACCAGAGAAACTCTTCAGGATGTCTGCATGAAATGAAAGAGAAGTTCAGCTAAGCTCCGCAGGCCTAAATAGGAGCTCTGAGCCTTGCATTACTTCTTTGTAGTGGTGGGAAAGGAGTAAGTGGAAAATCATGTTACAGTGGAGGCTTTGCCTTATATTTTGTCTTGAAGAAATCATTTTGGTGGGTAGCATTGACCCTGAGGAAGCTCTACCATTTCAAAACCAGCCTGCAAGAAGTCAGAAGGTGGATCAGCTGAAGCTGGAGGTACTCTGGTGAACAGATTCGGGCCCTCTGTACCTATCCAAAACGTTTCACTATTTAGAGCTATGATGAAGGATGCATCAATTTATAAATACCACCCAATGTGCAATACAAAAATATCAATACTTCTGTCCCATTGTGTCAGGGTTATCTGGTACATACAGAAAGAATTTCATCTCATTAACTGCCACAAAGAAAATAGGAAAGGCAAATAGCCTTCAAAAGTGTATTGACTTGAAAGAAGAGATGAGAAGTTTCTAAAACTTAATACAGCTTTTCAGCTTGTCACCGAATATCCGGGAATAAAACCTCGTAACACCAATGTAGTGTTAAAAGGCAGGCATTCTTTATTGCAGCACTGGATGCACGGGGGATAATTCCACCGAACGTGCATACCTCATACCTTTTCCGTGCAGTTTA